>Ga0247778_1000220_pt1 | contig 97344 bp, 82 predicted proteins | sample UWRJL049202B5_FD_179939 | JGI IMG/M metagenome (GOLD analysis project Ga0247778, IMG submission 179939) | Plant litter microbial communities from Arlington Agricultural Research Station in Wisconsin, United States - UWRJ-L049-202B-5 | ecosystem: Environmental > Terrestrial > Plant litter >... | reverse complement strand
CTCTTCCACCGAGAAGTTGAGATTGTCGAGAGCTCCAGTTGCGCTAGACACTCCTCCGCCAGCGAAAATTTTGATGAAGTCCGCTCCACATCGCAACTCTTCTCTTGCTGCTTTCATACACTCCGGTACTCCATCACAGATCCTCCCAACAGCGAGAATAGCTCCGCAGCAGGACTGCTTATGATCGTGGATTCCGCGTTCTTCACCACTCCCACCGGACTGGGTGAGTCCATGACCTGCGATGAAAAGCCGAGGACCCCGAACGAGATTTTCGTCAATGGCTTGTTTGAGTGCAGTTTGTGCTCCTCCGCAGTCTCGTACGCTTGTAAATCCTCGGTCGAGCATTTGACCGCAGAGGTACGGCATTCGAAGAGCTGCCACAGCTGGGCTCATTTGGGCAGTTGCTTCTAGGGTCGAGGCTCCTGGAACCGCGACAAGGTGGACGTGACAATCAATGAGTCCGGGAGAGATGAATTTCCCGTCCAGGTTGATTTCTTGAACGCCCTTGGTGATTTCGAATTCGTCCGCCTTGGATATGCTTTTGATGCGGCCGTTGGCCACGTAAACAGAAACATCTTCCTGGACTGAGCCATCAGCGGGATGAATGACATTAGCATGAGCAAAGACGATGTTTGGAGATGGACCCTTTGGTCTCCATGGTGCGATCAATTCTTCAATGGGGCTCTCGAACATTGTTTGAATCGGGCGAACTGCAAGTATCCGCTCGGGGGGCGTAGGGATGAAAATTTCTATTGGAATGAAAACAAAATTTCAAGTTCCATCGCTTCATTTTAAAAAAAACCTATTATACACTTCCCGCATCCTGCTTGCGGGTACTTGTACGCGCAGATATCCGGCAAGCGATGACCAGCCAAGACTGCATCATTGGACCCCTCATGCGGGTACATGCAGCCGCAAGGGCAGACACCCCAACCAACAAAGAAGCGTTGCCATGGAAGACACCTCGCGCATACCATAGAAGTAGCTCTTATTAGATATCAGGAATCTTCACGTCGGGTATCTTGAAAACGCAGGTGCCTGTTCTCCTGTTGTCGCTTCTAGGAGGGAGGTGAATGTGATTGCCACGGTGCCCAATTGGCTCGAGCCCTTCAGTTACTAAGCGAACGGCAATTTAAAACAAGAAAGAGAAAGATGAAAGGAACGTTTGCCACGATGTGTCTTGAAATTAATATTAGAAAGTAGCTGGGACCCTAAGCCCCAGCAAACTCCCACAGATAATAAGTGTTGCTTCTCAACCGGTGCCCAGTTGAAAATGAAATGAACTCGAAAATACATGATCGTTGCAACCCAGAAATTCTGACTATAAATCTGATGCAGGTCCAACCGCAAATACATGTGCTTCATAAATCATCGCCCATAAGAATAGTTAAATTTTCTATGGCAGAGCCATGAAAATATCCAGAAGCTTGTCAAAATTTGGTGTTCCAAGTCCAGTGACCGGATCCCAGCCTTTCACGGCGTAGAAGCCATCAGTTCCACAGCCAGGATTGCCACCAGAAGTGATATCTGTGAAGGCTTGAGGATTGTTGTACAAGGTAGGGTTGATGAACCCAACGCTTGACTTGCCCGCCTCCAGACGGCGCTCATTGATCAAGTTGATGATCGAAGCGAAGATTGGTGCAGAGGCACTCGTGCCAGCGCCAAAGTAAGGTTCACCGCCTGCATACATCAAGATGTTAAGGCCGATTGCTGAGACATCTGGATACCCTCGCCCGGATTTGTTGTAATACGGAGTTCCGTAGATTGTAAGGTTGTTGTAGGGAGGAGGAGTGCTCTGGAAGTAATTGGCGAGAGTAGACTCTTGATAACTTGGGGCAGCCCAGTAATTTGAGAAGCCACCGCCGGAGTAGTACTCCGCTTCTGGCCAAGCTACTGCACTTTCAGTCTTATCGTCGGCATTATACTAAGGATTGATATCAGATTAGAGATATGCTTTGGAGAAGGGATATCAGTCAATACGAACCTGCGTCGCCCCCACAGCTGTAAGCCACGGACACGCTGTCGGGAAGCTGGGCGAGAATGCGCCGGTATCATTGTAACTACCATTGCTGTCTGGAGCAATGCATTCTCCACGGTTGCTTACACCGGAATCCCCGGAAGAATAGATGACGGATACACCTTGCAGGCCGAGCTTCATGTACTCTTGGCATTGGCGGTCCCAGTAGAATCTGGAGAACGTGTCTTCGCCCAATCCATACGAGACTGAGATCACGTTTGTCGGCTTGTAGGCACCACACATTTCAGAACTCCCCCAAGTACCCGCTGGGATGTAGGTCTCATTTGGTGGATTGGGGGCGGTGTCAGGATAATGTGGGTCAAGGTTCGGATCATCTCCTCCCTCAAAGGTGCAGTACGAAGCGTCTAGAGCATCCAAGAAAGTGTTGCCGAATCCTTCTGCAAGATACACTTCTTTGAAATCATCGACTTGGAAAAGTCTGGCCCCTTGGGGGTGAATCAAAGGGAAAATGAGGGACATGTCGAGAAGCGATTCAATACCGATACTGTTTTGGTAGGGAGCTACGCCACCGTCTATACCATTGAGCTCTGGATGCGTTCCTTTCGGAACGTAGGGGGCAAGATTTGAGAACATGAGATCGAGATCATTTTGCTCGTAGAAATCGCCGTCCTCAAAAATCCCAATCTCATTGCCAGCCTGGCTGGTGTTGCCCATGGGAATTCCATACAGAGCTGTGGTATATTGTTAGTTGCCATTGTCAGAAGATCACAGGGTGGAGTTGCGAAACAAGAGTCGCTATAAATAATAAACTCACCTCTGAGACATTCGGGCGTGACCGCAACATGGCAAGGTATCTCTGTATCAGCAATAGAATTTATGCTTATTCCGGCTGGGCGCAGATGAGGTGGAAAGCCGGCTTTGGAAGTAGAGTTGAACTGGGCACGTTTTTTGTTCTTCAAGCCTTTTCCATCACCGAGGGGAATGGTAGAGACCGAAGGAGTGACGAAGTCGATATGAGGTATCATTCCAGCAGGGAGATGGTATTCGTCACAGCCGACATGGCTTTCCATGGTGGCTGTATGCTCATAAACATGATATTCCGTAGCAAGGAGGGTTTCCAATTCTTCCACAGAGGCATAGAACTTCAGCCATCCTTTGCCTTGGGTGACGGTGTGTCTTTCCATTTGAATTCCTGATCCGTGAAGCCAATCACGCACCGAATCAATAGTATCACCGGATGGCCGGAACAAATCTCCAACTTCTTTTGAAGTCATGTGTTTTCCGAAGTTTGGAGATGTTGGGTCTGAAATATCCATGAGCCTATCTGGGCCAGTATGAAGATTGTTCTGGGCAAGGGCGATCCGTACTGGCAGCTCCATCGATCGAGGCGCTCTTGACCTTTTGAGTAGTTGGCCTTTGTCAGAACGTTTTTCATGACGGACATGACCAGAACGAGGAGTTGGACTGGCGATGGAAGTGCCCAAGGCCAGTGCCCCTATAGCTAAAGTAAAAAAGTGCATACTGGCGACTTCGACAAAGGGCAGGAAATGAAAATGCCGTGCTCAAAAGAGACACCAGAGGGCTCTTTGGCAATTTATATGCGTTTCAGGCAGTACTATCCACTTCCTCTCCCCACAGTAAGCTCCATATGGAAAGTCCTCGTGTTCAAAAATATTCTATCAACAAGCACAGATAGCCTTTTGACATGATCAACCATTATGTGTACGTATGCACCTGGTAATGCTGTCGTGGGGTTCGTAGGCAACTGTACAGGGAAGCTACAGCATTCTTTCAGTGATCTAACGGTGACTCCAACAAGGATGTTTGCATGGCATGGACAGCTTTCGGCGTTATTCGTTGAAGCTTGTCGTGAAGGATGTCACGCCTGAAAGATATGCATCGTGTACCTGTAGACCTTGAAGATCGCAAGTGCGCCTAACGGTCCAAGCCTTTTTCGCATCTAGAGACGAAGATCTTGACGCATCTTGGCGGCGCACGGTGGCACAGCTATACTTTAGCACCCTCGTATTTGTGAGCACAAATCCAAAAAACGCTGTCGATAAATTTCTGCTCTGGGGGCTGCAACTTGCAGCGGGTATCAGGAATACATGGGCATCTCGTTTTGATAACTGGAATGACCTACCCAATTGAGAAACTCAAATCCGCGAACGCGGGGTACCAATGCTACGCATTTTATACGAAGCGATTACCGATGAACACATTTGAGGGCGGCAGTTCATAACACAAATATTTAGAGACTCTAGAGATTTGATTCTGTAATATGAAATATAATTTGAAATATCGAGTACCTGACTACCGGTCTCTGGCCAAATTTTAGGTTTAAGCTGACGGCTGTTTGGTGATCGCTCCTTCCACTTGCTGTGCTCTGTTTTTTCTGGGTAAACTACGCCGCATACGCACATTCATTCGGTAATCACAACTACCGGATCTAAAACTAGAGAGGAAGGTCACTCATAATTCACGCAGACGGGCATTGGCAAAGACTGCATTTTGGGCTGAGATACTGAGCAAGTTACCAAACTTTTGGCAGCACAGCCTCAATACCTTGCCCTGCCACTGGAAAGCATGCGACCCCACCCTTGCATCATACAATCGTAACTCGGGGGCGTGGTACAATCTTCCCCGCAATCTTTCAGTTGGGAGTGAGGGGGGATGATTGGTAAGGAGAAGGTGCGGAAATTAGTCAAATACGAGGCAAGGAATGCTACGATGCGACGAACAAGCCTTATGAAAGAAACAAGGAGCACATTTGTGATTCGTCGACCAATTGAAATTGCCCTTACATACAATATGTAACAATCCTTTGCACTGCTTTCGAAGGAAAGGTAGAAAGGCAAGGAGGTGCCAACTTCGACATCAAAGCACGCCCAGAAGAGATGCAGGCATAGGGTCGACATGGGAGGGTCTCGAAAGCATACGAAAGTTAGTCAGCCACTTCGTCGGAATATCGCATTCCAAAAAGACTCCGAAATTCAACTTCACGACGCCAGAAAAAATACCCGTCCTCGTGAATGACACCGAAAATAAAGACCGAATGGCACCAAAATCCAACGGAAACTCGGAGCATAACGAAACATCCGCGGTCCACTTTCCCAGTACTGTCAAACTGAAGGTGGCAGGCACATAAATTAAGCATCCGTCAAGCGGGGACCCCAGAAGCCAAGAATATTGGCACAGAACAAGCTTTGCACCGCATTCGGAAGGAAGGACTACCGTAGAACAGAGCGAATGCCTTCTCAATATACACAGGTCCGAATGTGAGGAGACTTACTGCACCTTCACTTGGAGGCCCCCACTACAATACCATCTTTGAGCAGACTTGTCTTTGAGTTCTGGCAACTCAAGATCCTGCATGGTAGGAAATTGCAGGCCAACGATGGCGCAGCCTATGTTACACCCTCTTCATAAGCACGCTCTGGTGAAGTCTGCCGACTTTGATACCACAATTACTCAGACAAAACGCAGCAGTACCACGAAACACGATTAGACAAATTTTGGCGCCACTTGGCGATGGAACATCACATTCAGCCAGTGCAACAAGCAAGCATCTGATCCCAATAATGCATATAGTATACAATTTCTATTCCAAAAGAGCCCCCATCTATAGTTCATCCTTCTTACTACTCGTCGGCTCCGCCTCCAGCGTTCTACTCTTCTCATTCTTCGCTGCACCACCGTTCCCCTTCCTCTTTCTATCCACCGCCGCAATCTCATCATCATACACCGTCCACTCAGGTACCTGTCTCCTCGCTCGATCCAACTTAGGTTCCTTGGTCTGCGGATTATTGCACAAATCAATCGTCTTCGCATCCTTTAAGCTCTCATCACTACACCACGTCTCACACCACAGCCATTCCTGGGGTAAACTATGGATCTTGAGTATGTTCTGCATATGATTCGGCAGATCCTGGTCTAAATTCGACAAGGAATTTGGGTCCGCGGAGAGTTGGTGGTATTGCTGACGCAACCTGTCACCCGCAGCGATCTGCCGGAAGCGGTGCAGGTCAACGACATACAGGGCGCTGATGTGATACGGCAGGCCCGCCAAGAATCGCTGCCAGTATCCCTGTTTCCAGAACCTGAACCCTTCCATTTCAGTGCGCGAGTCGCACATAGGCGTGAATCCGTACGGCGCACCCTTGAGATCATGGTTCACGAGTTCAATCATGTCCGTGCGCACAATCTGGTCTGCATCGACGAAAATGACTTTGTCGAGGGAGAGCGGGAAGAGCACGTCCAGGAAAAGGATTTTGTAGCCCCAGATCTCGCGCTGCTTTTCAGTTTGGGAACGTAGCCAGTGCGGCCATTTGTAAGTTACCATTTCGTATTTGAAGCCGTATTCGGCGGCGAGGTAGGGGATGAAGTCTTTGAATGAGGGCGAAAGGAATTGCTCGATGAACCAGAATTTAACGGTGTGTTTGGTATGTTTCATCACGCTGACCATCATGATGTTCAACATGCGCTCGTAGAGATGGCCGCTTGCGACGGAGAAGATGTTGATTTCGGCTTGTTCATCGGTGGCGACTTCCGTTTTGCCTTTGCCGAGTATACCTTGTGCGAATTTCAAGCCCTGAGACACGAAGTCCATCGCAGAGTCTGACTTTGCTTCAAGCACATCCTCAGTTTCCATACCTGCTTTGCGTGAGAGACGCGGATATAAGGTAGTGCCTTGGAAGCTCATTAAGACAACTTCCGTACTCTCGTCGCCAGGAACAGGACTCCAGCCTTGAGCTCCAACACTATCAATGTTGAAAATCTCAGTGCTCCTGCCCTGCTGTAGATCAATCTTGTAGAATCCAGGATTGGCCTTGAATTGGAAGTACCCCAAGTTTGCCATAATAATCGTATCAGCAAAGTGAGGGTCTCTCTCGGTGCCGAGGACCAGTTGTGCACCACGAGGAGCCGCGCCGCCTGGGATTTCGCGGGAATGACCTTCAATGAGGATATTTTCGAGCTCATAAAGTGCGTCAACATTAGTCTTGATGGAGCTCAGTTTCAAATTATCCAGGTCATGGATCGAGACCTTTGGTGCCACCAGCCATGCTGGTGGAACATCCATACCCAGATTCAAAAGAGCCTCCTGTGGAACACCAGTGAAGGTCGCGTTGAGAGATTGAAGGGCCCCGGCGTCGTCAAATGTTGGCTTAGAATCAATGACATATCTATAGAATCGCTTGACAGGAAGTTCTTGAAGTCGCTCCTTGGGATTGAGGAATAATTTTAAATAGACACCGTCGAGCTCGGAAAGGGTTTTCAGTAGTGGCACCCATTTCTGTCCATGTTCGCTGGCAGGATCCACAAGTACAGTCATGTGGATGCTGGCAGTAGAGGGATCACCAACCTCAATGGCGGTGTAGGAAGAATTCCAGACGCCAAACTGGCTCATCCTAAGCGTAGATGCTTGTTCAAAAATACCAGCCGGGGTTTCATTGATGGTCGAGATTGCAACAATGGAGGAGACTTTTGCGGCGGACAGTGGATCTGAGATCTTATCGGACAATTCGAGCGACTCAAGAGCAGTGTAGGCCGGAGTGATACGTTTGTTGCGTTCATAACCCAGCAGCTGCTCAAAATCCCCATGATCAAACGTAGCTGGCTCGAGGATGGGCCCAACAAGGCGACCATTCAAGAGGATACCAGTCTGACCGGAGGTCAATCCAATAGACTTGGCTAAGGCGTCTGCTCCATGCCAGGGGGCATGCTCGCTCGAGATCCCTTCTATAGACTTCTCCGAGGAAAGGATGGCTGTCAATTCCTTGACAGTTAGCGAGGTTTTCGATGGATCTTCGCTGAAATGAGCAACGAGATCGCCGCTAAGGCCTGTGCCAATTGGTTTCGGTTCCGAGGAGGGATTGTGCACAATGACCAATTCAACTCCTGGGTTTGCCTCTCGGAACACTGCTGCTGCTGCAAGAAATTTTGCACCGCTTTCCGATTCTAAGTCCGTCATCAATATCATGTGTGCCCAGTCAGCTTTCTCGGCAGAGGAGTCCGCCTCGATGCGCGGTAGCGTGTTGAAAAATCCCTGGTGCTCCCCGATGATTTTGTTCACATTAAATACCCTCAAGGTCTTCTCGTCCTCAGGTACAATGAGCGAATTCCTCTTCTTCGCCGCCTGGAACAAAAAGTATGTGGGAAGCCAAGTCTCGTCTGTGAAAATCTCCTTATAGATGGCCTGTTGTATGAACTGCAAATCGCTTGTGACTCTTTGGCTCAAAGCTTGAAGCCACATTTCGTCGCGTGGTATGGGAACGCCGTCAACGAACATAGGAGGGGTTTTAGTTTCGGCAGAAAGCCGCGTCATCCATTTCTTAGAAGATTCGACCTGATCTTGATATAATTCCGATTTTAGAACCTCTTCGATGGGTTGGACTCTTTTGTCTTCTTTAGGCTTGCGATCTTCCACAGCTGATGCGAAAACGGTCTTGCTTGGAGCCGTGACTTTGCCACTATTGTATGATTGTTCGAGATATTTCATGGTAGTCGCGATCCCATATGTGTCGAGAAGATAATATACAACACGGGCTTGCTCTGTGGCATGGATGGTACTCGTGATGGGCACAAGTCCGATTCTAATAGTAAGCTTTCTCTTGACAAAGCTCTGGAGTGTCTCGACTATCATAAGCACATCTTGGGGGTTAGAGAAGTCTACTGGCAGGACTGCGTAGAAACAGTCTCGTCGGACTGATGGAAGTTGGCCTGGATAAGTCCGCGTCATCATCTAGAGGACTGTTAGCAGAGATCCAGATTACCCCCGAGAAAATGACTCCTTACTGCTTGGATAGATGTTGGCCACTCTGCGTAGCGCTTGTCTTTTTCGATATCATTCATCCAAAAGATAACATTCCCGCCTTCGGTATCATCTCTCCAATCAAATCTCTGTGGTTCGCCCTCAGCTTGTACAGTCGCTATGTCTTCGTGAGACAGGAGCTTGATTGCTTCGGTCCCAGTCAAGCCAAGATCGCGGACCCCGTTAATGAGCTTCCGTTCTGCACGCAGAAGATCGAGGATGCTTAGTGCTTCAATCTCGCGTTCGATCATCTGGACACCGTTCATCCACCAGATGTTGTAGCCTCCCGGGACTAACTGAGCACGATTATAGTCATGTTCTGCAACAAACTCCTTCGTAGCGTTATGCGAAGCTATTGCACTTGAGTACTTCGGGAAGTCTTGTGAGAGCTTCACCAGGGTGTCAAATGGGTTCTCGCTCTGCATAATGAAGCTTGATGCTTTCAAGCCCAGACCAAAAAGCTCTGATGATGACAGAGGTTTCAGATCCGCAAATTCTTCGTCCTCAAACTTGACTTCCTTCTCCGAGTTCTCCTCAGAAGGTTTACTTTCGCCATCCTCTCGGTCATCAATGACAATATAATCTGTGCGTTTCAAGGCGAGTTCAACGCCATATCCTGGGACCAGGAGTGGCTTGGATTCTGCAGAAAGGCCCTTTCTGTGGCGAATACGATAAGAAGTCTTACCCTCTCGAGCCGTTTTGACTAAAGTCTTATGGAACTTCCCAAATGTTGGAGATGTTATATCTGCGTATAAAATAGACGCTGGTGCCGTAGGGTTTCCCAAAATTCGATCAAACTGCAACTCTTGGACTTGTCTGTAAAACACAATCAGCTCCTGGACACACTTTTTTCAAGGGTGAACTCACAGATCTCCACTGACATCTCCATGAGCGGTCTCTAGCTCAGGAGAACAGTATTGCTTTCCATTGAATAGTACCCATACCGGACAAGATGTATCCTGCTGGGCATGTAAAGAGGGCTCGGCGGCAGTATGGTAATATTGGTAATGTGCTTCAATTCGAGGCGCGGAGGATCGCATAGACAGAGCGAACTTGTAGGAAGACAATGTTTCCTGGTCTGACATGTGGCCATCCTCCTTGAGTACCTCTATGAACTGTTCGTAGAGCTCTTTATCTGTCGTAGCCTTTGAGAAGTGTCCGTCTGCAATTCGATCGAGGAGGGGGTAGTATGAGGTTGCATTCTCGTCAGCTGCCGTTTCTCTGGTCGGGACATCAGTATCATATAATGAATAACAGGTTCCAGGGTTCTCCTACAGCAATTCAAGGAGATAGGGCGCTGAAGAAAAGGACGCCTTTAACCCAACATTTATCGACGGACCGGCAGAGGCGCATATGGCATGAAGGTATGTGGTTGCCAGTAGAGTCCCTGTGAGGCCCCATGGCAATGTGAAAACTCCCATCGCAACTGTTGATTATTTTCTCTACTTGCTGGAGAGCTGGAACGACCAGGGTGTTGATGATAGATGCCCAATTCGAGGCTGCTGTCCGCCAGCGGAGGGGATTCAATTAATTTTCTAAATCAGAATATGGAAAGTCGAGGCATTGCAGTCTATTTTACACAGGCTCTAGAAGACAAAACAAAACGGCAAGGCTGAAGATATACCTCTAGAGACGGAGGGGCGTTCCTGCTTAGGGCCACCTTGCCAAATTGTTGATCCAGAGCTTCCCCCTGGATAGCTCATGCTTGGATGCCTTGGAAATCGGGCTGCCACCACAAATCGCAACGTCGCACTTTCCGTCCGCACAGAAACACCACGCATCCATCTGCTCTGAGTGTCTTCGCCTGCTATCTTCCGCGCAAACAATTAATTCTCATATCGGCTCTCTTATCCGGCGTATTTCCAACTCGACGGGAGTTCTGCAGCCGCCCTCCCATTCATGTGTGGAGCATAGGCTTCCTCGATCCCCCCAGCGTCGGTCAAGATGGCATCCTCCACCCCCAATATGTTGACGAAGGTATGGGCGCAAATATGCTGTTGCAGATCCAGGCCGGGCCATGTCTAACAAACATTACAGTTCGAGTCGAAATCTTCGAGGGCAAAGGGAATTGCTTTCCATCCTAAACGGTACTTTCAGCCGCCCCCTCTGCGCATACTCAGCTAACTCCCGCAAGGCCATGGATTCTCGTTTCTCTGCATTCGTCGACGATTCAGCTTTGGGATTATCGTATGGGAACTCTAATTGATCGTTTCGAGGAGCACGATGGCCCAGTTCGAGGAATCGATTTCCACAAGACACAACCCCTCTTTGTTTCTGGAGGGGATGATTACAAGATCAAGGTCTGGTCATATCAGACTCGCAGATGTCTTTTCACCTTGAATGGTCACCTGGACTATGTTCGCACAGTTTTCTTTCACCACGAGCTTCCTTGGATCATATCGAGTTCGGATGATCAGACAATTCGAATCTGGAATTGGCAGAACAGATCACTAAGTGAGTCCAAATTGCCCATTGAGCGGCGGGATATCATATTAACATGTTCGCCCAGTCTGCACTATGACCGGCCACAACCATTACACGATGTGCGCGCAGTTTCACCCTAAAGACGATTTGGTAGTTTCAGCCTCATTGGATCAGTCTGTCCGAGTCTGGGATATTTCGGGCCTGCGAAAGAAACACTCGGCCCCTACATCAATGACCTTTGAAGATCAAATGTCTCGAGCAAACCAGAATCAGGCCGATATGTTTGGAAACACTGACGCTGTGGTCAAATTCGTACTTGAGGGGCACGACAGGGGCGTGAACTGGGTTGCTTTCCATCCAACATTACCGCTGATCGTCTCCGCGGGAGATGATAGACTTGTAAAGCTGTGGAGAATGAGTGAGACAAAGGCCTGGGAAGTTGACACATGCAGGGGCCATTTCCAAAATGCGTCAGGATGTTTATTCCATCCCCACCAAGACCTTATTCTATCTGTGGGCGAAGACAAGACCATTCGAGTCTGGGACCTCAACAAACGAACTTCAGTACAGTCTTTCAAGCGGGAAAATGATAGATTTTGGGTTATTGCAGCCCACCCAGAAATCAACCTTTTCGCAGCTGGACACGACAACGGTGTAATGGTGTTCAAACTTGAGCGAGAAAGGCCAGCATCTGCTTTCTACCAGAACAACCTCTTTTTCATCACCAAGGACAAGCACGTTCGGTCGTACGATTTCCAAAAGAATATTGAGAGTCCAACTCTATTGACACTAAAGAAGCTTGGTAGCCCATGGGTTCCACCGCGATCCCTTTCGTATAATCCTGCGGAACGGGCGATTTTGGTCACTTCTCCTGCAGATGGGGGATCTTATGAGCTTATCAATCTCCCCCGGGATGGTTCAGGCTCTGTTGATGCGACTGATACCAAGCGTGGCCAAGGAAACTCCGCAGTATTCGTGGCACGCAACCGATTTGCTGTTTTCAATGCCTCAAATCAGCAAATCGATATCAAGGATCTCTCTAATTCAACTACAAAGACTATCAAGCCTCCCACTGGAACTACTGACATTTATTTTGGTGGAACCGGAAACCTACTCCTAATCACTCCGACCGCTGTCCACTTGTACGATATTCAGCAGAAGAAGAGCACGGCAGAACTTGCTGTAAGCGGCGTCAAATATGTTGTTTGGTCGAATGATGGATTGTACGCAGCCCTATTGAGCAAGCACAACGTCACTATTGTCACCAAGACTTTGGAACAAGTCAGCACTCTTCACGAGACCATTAGAATCAAAAGTGCGACATGGGACGATGCGGGCGTTCTTCTCTACTCCACCCTCAACCACATCAAATACACTCTCCTGAACGGCGACAATGGCATTGTTCGAACGCTCGACCAGACAGTCTATCTTGTGCGTGTGAAAGCGCGCAGTGTTTACTGCTTAGATCGAAATGCGAAGCCGAAGCTTTTGAACATTGATCCAACCGAATACCGATTCAAACTCGCACTGGTCAAGCGTAATTACGAAGAAATGCTTCAGATCATCAAGAACTCAAGCTTGGTTGGCCAGAGCATTATCTCCTACCTGCAGAAGAAGGGTTACCCAGAGATCGCTCTTCAATTCGTGCAAGACCCGCAAACTCGATTCGAACTGGCCATCGAGTGCGGTAACTTGGATGTTGCTGTTGAAATGGCCAAGCAGCTGGATCGACCTAAGCTCTGGTCACGGTTGACGACCGAAGCTCTCGCGCATGGCAACCATCAAATCGTTGAAATGGCCTACCAGAAACTTAGACAATTCGACAAATTGTCCTTTTTGTATCTGGCTACTGGCGATGAGGCTAAGCTTACCCGGATGGCCAAGATTGCAGAGCACCGTGGCGATTTCACTGCTCGATTTCAAAATGCTCTTTATCTTGGCGATGTGAACGACCGGATTCAAATGTTCAAGGAGATTGACCTCTGTAAGTGATCGTCAAATGCCCAAATTTTGGATTCTCAAAGCTAATTCGACTCAGACCCTCTCGCGTACATGACTGCCAAATCTCATGGGTTGGAAGAAGAATGCGAATCTATCCTCGAGGTTACTGGTCTCACAGAAGACCAGATCACACTTCCTGCCATTGGCACTCCCCTCGCGCCACCAAAACCAATTGTGCCGACTTTCAAGGCCAACTGGCCCACAAAGGCGACTTCTCAATCCTTCTTCGAGAAGGCTCTACTCGGCCAGGTGGAAGGTTTATCATTAGAAGACGAACCCGCCGCTGCTTCCAATGGATTTGGTTTTGATGAAGCTGGTGAGGATGACGGAGCGAAGCGAAATGGCAACCTTATTGATGCTGAGGATGATGAGGATGCCGCCGGCTGGGACATGGGCGATGACATTGTTCCAGAAGTGGAGAGTGATTTCGTGAATGTTGATAGCGCCGAAGCTGGTGGTGCCGGAAGCAGTGAGGCCGATTTGTGGGCTCGCAACTCTCCGTTGGCAGCGGATCACGTGGCCGGTGGTTCTTTCGAGACTGCAATGCAGCTCCTCAATCGACAACTCGGTGCCGTTAACTTCGAGCCTCTCAAGCCACGCTTCCTAGAGATCTACCAGGCCTCGAAGACCTACCTTCCAGCTTCCGCTGGTCTTCCCCCTCTTATCAACTATGTCCGACGGACAGTTGACGAGACCGACCCTCGAAAAGTCCTCCCTATCATTCCTCGAGACATCGAATCGCTAGCTACCAATGATCTTCAAAAGGGTTATGACGCTATGCGAACTAACAAGCTTGAAGATGGTGCACGCATCTTCAAGGGCATCCTCCACGCTCTTCTCGTAAACGCCGTTTCAACAGCATCTGAGGTCGAAGAAGCCAAGAAGCTCATCACCTCTGCTTGCGAGTACACTATTGCGATGGATATTGAACTGTCGCGCCGCAAGCTTGGTAGCACTGAGGAGATCGCCAAATCGCCCGAGAAGCTTAAGCGCAGTCTTGAGCTCTCAGCGTACTTCACAATCCCCAAGCTCGAGGTTCCACATAGACAAATTGCGTTGGTTAGTGCAATGAAGTTGGCGTATACCAATAAGAACTTCAACTCGGCGTTAAGCTTTGCAAATAGAATGTTAGCAAACGGTGGAGCAGCTAAGATGCTTGATCAAGTAAGTTCTCACCTGATGAATTCGCAATGTACCGCTGCTAACATCATCTTACCAGGCACGAAAAACCAAAGCCCAATGCGAACGAAATCCTAATGACGCTAATGAGATTGAGTTTGATCAATTTGCTGAATTCGATATCTGCGCGGCATCTCATACGCCCATCTATTCTGGCTCGGCGTTTGAAGTTTGTGCTTTTGACGGAAGCAAGTACCATTCCAAGTACAAGGGAACAGTATGTGCGGTTTGCGGCGTCTGCGAAGTTGGAAAGAATGGGAGTGGGCTGAAGCTTGTTGCATGAGGGCGGGAAATTTTGGAATGAAAATGGAGTTAGGAAAAAAGTAGACGGTCATACACGGCTGCTTACGCCTTGTTGCATGTAGGGAGTATCCAAATGAATGTTAGCCCTGATCACGTAGTAGATGGAAGACGGAATCATATCATATGCAAATCCACACTTGTCTTGATCGGGTCGTTTCTTTTCTAAAAGGAACGCCTAAGCGCCTGTTCTAGAATACATGCTTGTTGTGATGTGATATCCCCAACCGTCTCGATCATGCCCAGCGAGCCATTTTGCCACAACTTGCAGTGCCCCCTTCATACAATCGTCTCAAGCTCCCTCGCATACCCCAAAGTATTCTCAATCGCCAACTGGCTGACCTCCTTCTGGTTACCGTCCAAATCAACGCCGGCCTTCAGGCTCTGGTTCGGGAAGTATATGCGGCCGTCTTTGATGAGCCAGCCGCGATGCTGGGCGAAAGAGACGACAGCACCTTCGCTATCGAGGAAGAGGAGGTTTTTGGTAGATGAAATGGGAAGAGATGGATAGGCGGCTTCGCTGCAGGTGGCGATTTCGCTGCGGATTTGGGTTATTAGAATCTACATCAGTTGGTCAGCTTTCATTCTCATTCTTCATAACCAAACAGAGGAAAAGAGAGAATCATACTTCTGAGAAAACACCATACTCCTCACTAGGCACCTCCCGACTCGCCATCGCCTTCCACACCAAATCGTAGCTCCCCTCCATCAGCCACCGCTCCAGCTTAATCGGATACCCCAGATACCGATCATCCTCCACCTTACCCTCAGTCCTCAACTCCAATCCCTCAAGCTCAGTATGAAACCCTCCATAATTCCCCTGCGTCAACAATAACAGCAGGTACAACCCCGTAATCTTACTCCTCTCGCTCTTACTGCCCGGTAACCGCTCTGCCGGTAGCTCGTAGAAGGGTGTCAGTTGGTGTACGAAGCGTGTGAAGGAATCGGTGTCTTTCGCGCGGATGCTGAGGAGAGCGCCGGTCTCGAAGACGTCGCGCGCGAGAAGGAGGACGGATGTTGGGGTATTGGGTTGGGGTGTGAGGGAATGCAGTTTTAGGAGCTGGATTTTTGCGGCGGAGAGGAGGGGCTTGGATTGTGCTGGGTTGGTGGAGGATTTTAGTTTGCGGATAATGTCTTGGAGTTCGCGTTCGGCCATTTTTGAGGGTTGTGATGGGCGTGGAGGTTGGGAGGAAGTGGTTTGGGAAGTGTGGTTGATGGCAAGGTAGCTTTGGAGACGCGGCTGCGGCTGCCAGCCAAGGAGAAGGCTGACTAAGCGCCTCTCTTAAGGTACCACTTCGCGTCTTCATGTCCTTGCATCAATTTGATAAAACTACGAGCAAGATTTCATACAAGATTAGCACACATGTACTCTACTCTTCTTACATATAATACTCAAGGCCAGCCTCTTTAAGGGAATATGCGGTGGCTTCCTACTCGTAGGTCTTGAAGCGGCGATTTGACCCCTTCTCACAAGAAAGGAAATTTGCGAACTAGGTATGAAAGCTGATGATGCAGGCAACAAAGAGTGAACTGTTATTTTTTATTGTCTCTTAGTCTTTGGGCTTCTGCTGCATATATAAGGCCATGTGTTTCCTTCCTAGCGCGACATATTTCATCGCGGCTGTTCACTCTACTTCGACATTTACCAGCATTACTTATTATTGTCTGTTCTCTAACCAGAGCTCAGAACTTAGTGCTAGGCCGCTCTTCAGGTGCTCCTTCCAAGTACGCATCATGGAGATCGTCGAATCCAACGAAATTTTCAAAGATGTAGAAGGAGATGGAAAAAACAAGTTCCATCACATATGGCTCCTTATACGAATAGACGGGCAGTTGCATACGGCAACATGCCCTCATCGATTTCCGCGCGATTTGCAGCCAACTTTCGACTTGCTTGAGGATATAACGCCTTTGAACACAGTGGACAGAGGTCCAAAAATGAAGTCAATTTGGACGTGCTTAGACTCACCGCACGACTACCACGTCAAGGTCCCAGATTGGGCGGCCTACACCTCACCCAAGGCTTACCTCGAGGAGCATATCCGCAATGAGATCGAAATATGTGAGCTGCTGAAACTTCATCCTCACCCTAATGTAGCAGTCTATGCCGGCTGTGTCGTCAGCAATGGGCGGGTTTCTGGCCTGTGCTTCAAACGGTATACAAAAACATTGACACAAAGACTTAACCCTCACCATACAAACAAAGAGTATTTTCTCACCATGGATCGTCCTCTATCCTCTGGCGATAACAATGAGAATGTTACGAACGCATGTCTAGATGGGATTCTAGCAGGCGTTCGCCACCTTCACTCGCTCGGCATCGTTCATAACGATATCACGCCCTCAAATATCATGTTTGAGGAAGATGGTACGCCCGTCATCATCGACTTTGGCAGCTGCAAGATAATTGGAGAATCTATGAAGGGGGTAGGGACGACATATGGATGGTGCGACTTCTCTGTCAAGACCGTTGTGGAGACGAATGATTTGAATGCCGTTGCAGAGTTGCGGACTTGGCTACTTGGCTCTTCGGCTGACGAGTATCTCTTCTCAGAAGGGTAATGAGGCGTATCTATTTTCAAAGTAATCTCGCGCGAATTCTTTATCTTGGCTCATATTATTCCATTTGCACTTGTTGACCCATGAGAAGAATATGTTTGCATTATAGGGTCTTGTCTTCAACTCCAACACCAAAACATACCCTCGCCGCATAGTTGCAAAAAACTTTCCAAATGCTCGTTATGCCCTCATACTACTCCTGAAACTCTTGACACATTTCCTAACGCAACATGAATATAGCAGCAAGTGCCGCAGGTAACCCAATGCCAATGCCAGTACCCAGCGCAATCTTATCTGACGTTGAATAGCCACTCCCTCCTTTCTTTGCGGTTGCCGTGCTCGTAGGAGACTCAAGCGACCATGATGTCGAAAACTTGTTGATCCACACAGTTGTTGGAGGCTCTATTGGACTCGGGCTCGGATTCGGCTGCAGTGTAGTTGAATTCGAAAGTCCCTGGCTTGATGCTGACCCCGCTTCCAGATCTCAGTATGCAAACACCAAAACGAGAGACCATAGCAGGGCTATATTCCGGACCGTGCATGCCGGGCGCGATACCAACTCACCGGCGGTGTTGGAGGCAGTCGTAGCAGCTGTAGCTGTGACAACTGTAAGGCTTGTCTTCGTCACTGCACCCAATCCAGTGTTGACCCCTTGTGTCGAAGTCTGCACAGCGACATTCGCTTGTCCGAATGGAATCCCTGCCTGGGAACAGTAATCCACATACAGCGAAACAGCGGAAGTGGCGAATTGGTCTGCGCTGCACCTTGTAAATGCACAACCACTAATGTAGGAGGTTGCCGAGCTCGCTATGTCGGTGTTGCAAAAGCATTTATCGTAATAGGGGCTAACGCATCCGATCTGACCCCCTACCCAATCGCCGCCGTCAAAGAGACACGCTTTTTCGCAGTTCCGTGCTATCAAGTAATCAGGTCCTTTCCAAATACTGACTGCCTTGAGATCGCTCTGTCCGAATACCACGAAAGCAAATATGCCAGAAAATGAATGCGAATTTCATCGTTAGCGAGCTGGCAAAGTAAAGGACAGCACCACGATGAATCCCCGTCTTATATGTTACAAGTTACGCAGCAGTTGCAAAAGGAGGGTGAACGTCCGAATTCAGCCTGCTAATTAGCCAATCTGCCATTCCTCAAGCCTCGATTCTTGGCATTGTGCAATGTCTCGCAGTGGTCACATGAATAGAGCCAACCATATCCGCAGCGCGAATATTGAGGCTGGCTGAGTATTGGATTGATGCCGCTTTCGAGCTGCCCAAATTTTGGCGCTCACATTTGTCACGATTGCGCAAGGCAATATCAGCTAGGCAGCTTACCCTCGTTACAACATGCCCAACATCGGAAGCTCAACCGACTGCGCAGCTAGATCCCAGATAATCGACTTTCTCTCTGAGGTTGTGTTTCGCTCGTACTTAGGTGGCTTTATAGATGGATCGCTGCTGTTTACCAGCTTCGCCAATGAATTGAGGTTGGTGAAAAGTCATCCCAGCCACCACAGCCCAGCATTCTAATGGCAATGTCTCAGCCTTGTGGTATTCTGCAGTCGACTTCCTGCGCCAATGGGCATGATGAATATCTGAATTTCCCAGAATACTTCTGTAGTAGCATCGCTCTTGGTCCGCGATGCGACTATTGTTCTGGCCTCGAATAGACAGGCCGCGATCTTTTTCAACGACGACCCAAAAGGATAACTGTATCTATCGAGTGGATTCCGGCCAGTGAGGTTCTGCTTCATCATCACGATTGCTCAAATATCCTGGCACTTTCTCCAACGAGCCCAAAGACTGCATGCAGATACGAGGGACTCACGAGCAAGGTACATGTTCCGACGCAATTGATCCTCTGGCACTCGAGGTCACCAACCAATAGGCGGGTAGCCTGCTGGTAAGCGAGAGTGTCAGGGGGATCATTTCAACATCGTCTCAGGAACACCTCAAAACCTTATCACAAACATCTGACCAACTGCAGAATTTGAAACGATTGCGGCTCCTAGTCTAGCCATGTCATGGGCACGATCATCAACTAAAGCATACTGGAACCCATTTTTATCGCTGCGATTACGTGGAGATTGGACTTGGTCGCGCACGAGGCTGTGCCTCACCAACAGCAAGATCTAACTAAGCATTGTCTCAAACTCACTAGGTTAATGAAGAATGGTACCTCGCTAGGTATTCCGTCACAATTTTCCTACCCAGTTTCGTGATCTGGGTCGGTTTTCTTTTGCTTTTCTAATTTGCGATCAACCGTGGGCATTGCAATTACCTATTCCCGCACGATTATCCATCTCGATATCTTGGGGGAACTATAACAACAACGGGAACCCGCGGCCTGTCAATTTACAAGTTTACGTGACGAGGGATTTTAGCTGCCAGATCGACTGCCTAGGTAATGTCCTGTGTTAGAGAAAAAAAGTGTTATAGTTCGCTGTTGCACGTACCCAGGAACTCGTTTCTGCTTCTCAAAACGACTCTTCATTTTCATTGTATCAAGTGAGAACATTAGCCGGAAACCAGAGGCAAGTTTCCAGTACCCATTTCTTGTAGGACTTCCACACTTATCACATTTGATATTTCCCCGCGTAAAATCTTTTGGCGAGATGGTGGATCTGGCTTCTACTTCTACGTCTGTTTTCACATCAGGGTTCGGCGTTTGATCTTGAACTGCCATGCCAAGTTGTGCGAGTCGTTATACACTGAATCTTCAGAGTGTGGTACCTCTAAGCTTCACAGCAGCAAAAACCACCTAGGTAGCCACCACCTTGACGTATCTGCTGCCGTAACGCTGCTTCTTCAATCGGCTTGCTTTCGCGCAGGAATACATTCTTTGATGAGGCTTAGACCAGACTGCGCATGTCGCTTGTAAATATACAGTCAGATGCAGCCTGTATGCCAGGATTGGGGCGGTGCTTCCGGCAAATATCCAAATGGACCCCGCACCACTTTTGGTCCGCAAGCTGTATGGAGATGGTGGTCACACTGCATCATTGTAATGAGAACGAATAATTTGAAGCACCAAATGGGAAAGGTCACAATTATAAATGCTCATGGGTCTACTGCCCTTCTCTCCTTAGACTCTGGTTCCTTTTATCGTGACCGAAGCGTGTCTTCAAGTTTCGACGTTTGAATCTGAGGTCTTGGGATTTAGTTCTTTATTCGGAGGTATTGTATACATTTTGCAATACTCCTAGCAGCTGCAGACTAATCGATCTTCCTGGTCCACCATGGACACGACAGTTCCCTCACAAGCGCCCCCTTCCTCGTCAGGGGTACCTTCCGCCACAACCACCATTACCTCATGGATCGCAGTTACCACAGCATGGCCGTACTGCCCTGATAGTTATTGTGCCGACATATATGATGCTCAAGGCTTGAATAACTTGGGAACGTTTTCCGCCTTTGGAATAGCCTTTACTCGATCGGCGAAGGCAGCATCTGAAACGCAAAATACGAATCCTTGTCTCCCAGATGCCGTAACACGCTGGTGAGACACAGAAAATCCAACTTTGAATACATCAGGTACAGCAGTGCGGTATGGCATTGCACCGATAGTCTGCCCTGAAGGATATTTTAGTGCCTTGCCGACCACTGTCAGCCCAGGAACCACTCAAATTGCTTGTTGTCCAAGGTACTTTCTCCAAAGTATTGAGTAGCATAGATTATATTCAAGAATGGTACTTACTTGTCTCACCTAGAGAGTACACTTTAAAGTCTCTGATGCCTCCAAGCGTTTTTGGGCAGTGTGTTTCGACCCTGTCCGTCGGCCAAATTGTTGGATACCAGTCTCTCAAAGGAGCCGGTGGAGATCAATGGGTTTCGGCATCGACCGCAATGCTATCTGGGGGGCTAGTTGTTGCCATACCTATGAACGGGTTCAATTTCGCGCACATGTCGCTAGCGACTGCGCTAGTAATTGCGTGGCAAACTACTCGCATACTGGTACCTACCATAATGGCGGGTCCGAATTCCACAACCCAACAAAAGAGTTCTACGCGAAGTGTTACTACTATCGGTGTTGGTGTCGGATTAGCCATTGCCGGTTTCCTTGCTGTTGTTGCTACAGTAGCTTTTCTAATGACTCGAAGGAGAACTGCGGCATTGAGAACGCGACAGGATAATTCTTTCCAAACAGTAGCATTCGAGGAAAGGAAGTCCGAGATGACCGGCGCAGATCAGCGTTTCGAAAAGGATCCTGCCGAGCTGAAGCCAGAGCTGGGTTCAAACCAACCGCCGAATCATGAACTACCTCCTGGCTCAAATGAGCGTGTCGAGATGGATCCTGACGGCTAAAGGTTTGAAATGGGCCCAGAAACACAAAAGATAGAACTGAGCAACGAGAGACCACCTGCAGAAATGTATGTCCCCCATGGAAGTGATAGGATCCCAGCCGTCTGTATGCCTAGAAGTTCGATATTCCTGTTTGGAAAGAAAGTCACCGGTTACTGGACAGCTGACCCTTAAGAAGGCAGACGAGCATCGTGCTCGGAATAGAAGTGTACTGGAATCAACAATTGGTACTAGAATAAGTGGAATTGAACGCGTTGGCGAAAGGAATTGTCGGTTGACTGCCGCCATGCCAGAGAGATACGTATAAAACAATGACATAAGTTATCTCATTCTCAGTGGCAGATTTTTCTGTTGGTCTCTGAGTAGAACCTGTCACTTACTTCTTCAGTCTTCTGACTGATCAAATGAGATTCGCAATCCCAGACAATTCGGACCAAGTCACGTGCAATTAACAAAGGGGTCGCAGCGACAAGGCGGGGATATGAGGCTTTGAGGCTCAAGTGTTGCCGACGTTCAGGGCTGTTTGCCTTGAAATATCAAGCTGATTAAAATCTGCTCGGCGAATGATTTATGCAAGGCAACCGATGTTTCCAGGGGCCCAAACTTTGGCATACAGTGTGGGATTGCTGCCTAGCACGCGAACCGCCTGCAATTCCTTCTTCAGCAAAAGATCGGCAACTGGATCTTCAGCCTGGCGATACCGAGTATGATCCAAAGCCAGATAGTCCAATCAATCCGCCGCCTTGGTGAGGCTAAGGCGAGGAATCCTCATTCAGGACCTCGCATATCAGCCTTGCAATTCTGATTCGTGATGGGAGCCCATAATGTGCATTGTTTCTATCATTTTGCTCCTGTACATAAGGTCAGAGAATTCCCTCAGAGATGAGGCCTCGTTGGGAATGCGCCTCGGGAGAAGTAAACTTCACTTTAAAGATATGTTGCTGATATTTGCTTTTTTCGGGGGTCGGAAACTTCGCTCCGGTGGAGGTATGTACTTGTTCCCTGCGTGGAAGTCAGCATTGGGAATGTGGAGAGTCGGTGCGGTACAAAAGTAATTAAAGTACTGGCCCTTTGAGGATTCGGTCTGGCTTCTGACGTATACCGAATTCCGGGGTACTTGAGTATTTTCTAGTGATCTGACTAGTCGACCAGGGTGCGCTTTGCTCACAGTACATCATCTCAACCCAGATTAATTACCTTTTGAACCGCACAGAGCCTATGGATCTTTCTCCTTTCCTTTTGACTCAGGGCACTTCAAATTAGTTCTGATACCGACACGTGTCATGTGAGGGCGTTCTGTTTCTCGGTGAGTATGCGGGGCTTTCATTTTCAGTGGCCCTGACACATCCGCTTGGGCGCCGCCGGTACCTGTCAGCATCAGCCAACTTCGGTCAGCGCGCCTCGCAGTATTGACTGGTGCGGATGTTAACAAGGCTACTTTGGAGTAGCAGCTAGTATATGAAAGAAAAGATGAAAAAAGGAATGACTCCTTGCGTCCTTGAAATAGATTCACATCTAATGAGCCTAGTGACCAACCTCAAAACAAAGATTAATCAGATGAACTGCTATCAATCCATGCCCCACATTTTCAACGCCCCAGGACAATCCCCATTGAACGTATATATCCCACTTGCCTTCCCGTGGAAGTCCAACATCGATTTCCACGGCATGCCGCGATATGCTGTTGCCCGGTCGCCTCATATAAACCAGCGCCCAAGCAGCATCGCCGCCTGATCGACGACAAAGATGAGTAGACGACCTCCAAAAAGCTCTGATGATGGCTGGTTCCGGGCGACCGAGATCGTTTTCAACGACGAAGGGGATTTGGAGTGTAGACCAGCCCAAAACAAGCCCGTCCAGTCAGTTGAGCCAGCCTTGCGGCGTGAAAGCCCATCGAGGGAAGCCGGTGAGGCTGGACACTTCTCCACCAATCAACCATTGCCTGATCCTGGGCGAACAGGCGCCACATCAGCAGGCAACCGGCAAGGCTCCCATTATCACACGGCTGATAAAGTCACTAATAACCCCTTCGCTAGGTCCCCATCACAAGATCGCTCACCAAAGCCTGCTTTGAGTAACATATGCATCGATCCTCAGCCGCCATCACAAAATTTCTTCGAGAACGCAAACAGTACACCAAGCATGGACTCCAATGAGCCAAACTACACTTACATCTCAAACACCCACGGGGCGGTCTCCCCTGGCCAATCTGTTCCACGATCAGAAATTCCTCGGACTCTCGGGCTGGACTATGCGGCTGTTCTTCCGTTTCTCCAAGATACACCCATAGTCTTTATGGAATCCAAAATTGCTCGAATGACCAGCGAGAGCGAACGTTATCAGAATATGGTATCTGCTTCCGAGAATAGGAAACTGGAGCCAACGGCTCCCAGGACGGCAGCCCCGCAGAATTTGAAAAGCAACACCTCGATTAAACCACAGAACGCGCAGGCCGCGGAACATCGACAAAGTCAACCAAGACTTACAACCCCAGAACAGAATGATAAAGACGAAGAGGACGACCAGGAGTCATCATCAAACGATGACCGGAATCGGCATGGCTGCCGCCAGCATTGAAGGGGATGAGAGGCTCGAGGGTCCTATTCAGAGCGGAGGTTTGGAATGGCGTTTCGGAATTTGCACCGTGGTGGATACCCATGATCTTGGATAATTTGGCATCTGCATTCGACATCAGACCTTGCGGAGAAACTGTACGCAGGGTCTTGCACGGAGTTACGAGTTAGGGCGTCTTTCGTTGGAAATATCGCTGTTGTTTGGATACACTCGTTGAAGCGCGCCTGTTTTTGTATCAGCATTTTACCCAAACATTAGAATAAACACGAATTTGATTGACCTACTGGCGAAGGCTTTGGTACGCTCTTTGATATTTGATGTTGTCCAAGATAGTCTCGGACCACGTAAATTGATGACAATCCTGCTCGAGATGGCTTCCACCATAACCCCTGCCGCCAGTCGGGTATCGATCACATATCTATGTATCACAGAGTGACCTCCTGACCTCGCCATACACGCAAACGGGATCTATTTACCAGTAACGGAAGCTCGTCGCGAACATTTTTGGGTAGTAACGATAACACAGATCGTCAAGTTCGCAGGCTGCTGTGATACATGGACTGCCAACGCAGTCTTTGTGAGGGCACACCCGTGGATACCGCAGCTTTTATTCCCCAGGCCAGGTCTTGGTTTCCCTCAGAGAGATGAAGCGGGGACCACAAGGACGTTCCACAGCGACAAGATTCATCACTGATTATGATGATACTCAGCAATACCCATTCTGTAGAACGATATGTCGTGGGAACCGGTCAGACTCCAACGTATTGTGTACCAGAGGATTGGTAATTTATAAGTAGATCGGCCATCTGCACAGAATCCAGATCAGCAGCGATGCAGTTTTCTGCAGCAAAAATCGTCCGACTCCCCGTGGAATCATAGTCAAAATATTTTCCGCTCGATGTTTGGCTTTCGAAAGGAAGCTGTGTTACTACACCACGCAAACTCTCCCATGTGGGCTGGCCCATAAATGCGAGCATCGCCCGGTTTTATGCACAACTCAGTTTGCCTGCCATCAGAGTCTGATGTTCTGATTCGCGATGTTGATATGGGGACCGGCGAGGACAGAATTAGGTTGGATAGAAGATCTCCATTCGGGAGCCGGTACATATCATGACCTTTGCGTCTTTCAAATATGACTTTGCCCGAGCCGCATACCCATGTGGTATCGAGCCTATGGCCCGAGTCTTCAATCAATGGCATGTTTCCATGATTTGATTATGGTGGAGATGGTCAAGGAGCGTGTCAATCATATCCTTGATGAGAATGGCGTTCTTCGATATCATTCTGACATGCGTCTATCATTCTGCCATGACCCGTCTTCAGGAGTGCCAGCGCACGAATCATACAAGTTAGAAAGTATGGTTCGTTTGGTGGATTCTACTCCTCGCTGCCGCTGCTACTATCGACGGATAAAGCCAGGGGAATTGCCATTTCTGTCCGATTCTTGCTGAGACATCCAAAAGAACTCAAGACATTGTAAGCTCAAATGAACCATTCATTACGCATGACACATGCTAATTTTCTTGGAAGCGTTTAATCATTTAGACGATGGACCAAGCCAAAGCAGATGCAGGTTCCTGCCGTTCTGACACAACCGAGAAGACGATGGCGGGGAGTGAATACGTTGCAAGTAATTCTGGAAGTCTTGAGCGCAGGAGCTCGAAGGGCAAGGCACCGAAAAGTTGTGTTTCAAGGCGTAATAATGACCAGTTAGCATCCTATCTTCCTAGCTTCAAAGATATTTTGACTGACCTGTGGTGTAGAAGCGGCACTCTCACGAACTCAGACCTCACCCAGCAATCAAGCGGCCCAGCGCAGTTGGAGTCATGGTGCAATCAGCCAGAGCGACATGAATGGATTGCCTATCGAATGCAGCAGGGTTGAAAGTCTGTTGAATTGCGTGGTGGCCTTGCTGGAAAGTGGCAGGAACGACACAGATCTCAACTTGGGCAGGAAGTAACTCGTGTAGCCAGAAGGAACAAACCCCCAGGTCATTTAAAATGCAGCAGAACCCTATCTGATCTTTTCAAGTGCATCACACCTACACGTGTTGATGGACCTATTTGAGACTTTTCATTTGCTAGAAAGGGTCATGCAGCCCATATAAATTGCGCGATTCAGTTGGGTCAATCAACTGCGGGGAACCCAGGAAGGAAACAGTGACAGGACATGATTGGGAGTTGCACTGTCCACAATCCGATTGGAAGTACTTGTTTCAGTCTTGGGAACTTTGCAGATGTGCGTGATCGAAATCAAACTCTCAGAATACGCCTGCCCCCACACTCCAATCTCATGCATTGATTGGGCGCAGGACACCAGACCACATCTGATACGAAGGGTCGGATCTCCGGAGCTTGTTACTACAGCTAGAGCCTCAACTATCACAATACAAGCTTCCTAATTCAATCAAGCAATCACACAACAACTCATTATTCTACTTGAGAGAACTTTCTCTCGGAAGATTAAGACCTCGGCCCTTCGAGACTGGAGAGCAATGGCGAATTCTAACCTGTCGCTCTGAAGTTGTGCCTCCCAGAACTGAATTTTTCTCCATTGATAAATCGGGCGCCAGAGGGTCGCATGACCCAAAGAATCAAATACCTCAAAAAGCACGTCTCAAGTACCGGCTTTTGAATAAATCCCTCAGAGCATACTGGATTCCACATATGCCGGATACCATCGGTACATGTCCGAATTCGACATCACACAACAAAATATGAACGTCGCTGCCAGAGCCTTGCAGCCGCGGAGGAATATCAAGAGCCTTTGCCCAATTTTCCCCGGCATCGGATATGCAACTGAAGAAATTTTTCTGTCAAGCGCGTTCAGCCACCGTTGATCCCCTTGAGGTTATTGGTTATCAATCTCGATACCGCAGCAGGTCATGCGTCTGAGGCTTGGAACTTGAAGACCTGCCCAATACGGATGAAGACTGGAAAAATCTTGTCGGCGAGACCGGCCTGCAAGTTGAAAATTTTTCGTATATTAGTTGGAGGCAATTCCAAGAACTTGTTTGAAGGATTTAGGGGATCTCTTCCGGGGCGATGGCTTTTTGCTGCAACGTCAACTGCAGAGAGACCAGTGAAATGCTGCTTCAACGCCTCTTAGGCTCCCTTGGAGGAATCGCTCACTTGAAATAGGAAATCCCACCTGGAAAAACGTGTAGAACCCGGGAGCATCCCCCTACGTCGTCTGCGAGCACCTAAAACTATCCCATATGCGGCAATCCCTATCTATGTGAAAATCTTCCCACCAGATGACCAGCAGGTCTCAGTCGACGCCTCCACGACCCCCGCGGATATGTCCATGGAACTGTCCAGTCAGGAGTCCGTAAGGACCCGTCGTCCCGAGTCATGCAGAAAGAGTACGGAGGGGGCAGATAGAAAAATGATAGCGACGGAAGCAAAAAAAGCAATATTCCTGCAACTATCAATTCGTTTCGCCTCGCTGAAATGCAAAATTCGGAAAGACCGGGCGGTTCGCAAGTTTGCCTTGCAACGCGAGCCGTAATGCTGGATATCCCACAAATTGAGGGCTATTCTGTCGATGGGGAGAGAGCCCGCCAGAACGAACTTCAAAAAGGAACTGTGAATTTGCAACGTCCTCTGCCTTGAAAACGTCGACCGCGGCCTCTCCAGCTGTGAACAAAATGACCGAATTTAAGATTCAGATGATGAAACGACTCCTCGAGAAGAATGAGGAAATTCTGTCGGGCAGTTTGGAGATTGTGGATAGAGGGGGCAATGGACCAGATTCTGAAGGGTTTCACGAGCCCAGAAGAACGCAACCGTCGGAAACCAGGTGAGGCCAGATCTGGTCTACAAGTCATCACAACAGTCCATGAGGTTCTGATGATACTTACCTCTTGACCACAGCAGCTCTGAAGCCGACAACCCCAACACGAGAAACAACAACCTCACTCTCACGGCCTCGTACCTCGCAACACGAGCCCCTGGACCATCTCAAGTCGAAATGTGGGTTAGAAAATTCGAGCAGCATGAGAGCACTGCCTATTTGATGGAACGGCCGCTGCTCTCTAATTCTAGCTTTTCTCCGGGCAGTCCGAATCCATGTGCCGAAAAGGGACCTGAGCACTCCTGTTCTATAGAGCGCAAGCATCATTCTCCAACTACCGGCAATCCACCGAGCTCGAAAGAGTGTCCAAACAGCAAGAAATTGCGGCGTATATCTTCGGATTTGGTCATTGGCAGCATCAAGACTCAACCACCAATGACACTGTACCCAGAAACCACCACCACAAATTCTCAGCCGCAATGTCAACAACGCTAGAACCGGACTTCTAGTACCCACAGTCTCACATCTCAACCAGGATCGGAACGCATCCAGACAGTATCAAACAAAATCTCGGCCTTAAACCCAAAAATACTAGACCAGAACGTCTAGCATCAGTTGACACGGCCTCCCATTCAACAGCACAAGAAAAACAGAAATTGGAAGTGGGGAAAGGATCGAGAAAAATATGTATTCAAATTCAACGCATGAATACTAATTATTTCCTCCCCATTTCCCCATCAAGGCTATGCCATATTTCGTGATCATCATAAGCCATATTCCCATCCCCTTCAACCCGCCATACCCTTCAAACCCCTAACGCACAAAAACAGACTTCCTAATAACCATAGGCTACGAATGTAACCCTTCCAAAAACTAAACAGCACACAGGGTATCACAAGCAAACGTCACACAAAAGACAATTCCCCCCATACAATTACAACTCAATGCTGCCGGTATCGCTCTCCTCCTCTTCGCCAGAACTCACCTCGTGCCCGCGCTCGACACGAGCCGGGATACTACTATCCGAGCCGGAGCTAATAGCTGGTGATGGGCTATACTTGCGACGGAGCCCGTTGGGCTTGGGCTTGAGTTTGGGTTTAAGGCCGGGCGAGATATAGGAGCCGAATTTAGCTGGGGAGTCATGGGAAAGGCGGCGGCCGTCGTGCGCGATTGGTGTGTCAAGATCTGGGCTAGGCGAGCGTTGGGAGTCAGGAGGTGGAGTGTGGAGGTCGGCTTCGTGGCTAGGATAAGTGAAACTGTTTGTTGAGGCTCCGTGCTCGTTCCCGTCTTGGGTTTTCCTCTCGGAGTCTGAATTCGCATCCGAATCGGAGTCGGAATCGGAGTCGGAATCGGAGTCGGACCCGCTTGTTGAGGTAGCATCGTCCAGATTTTGCTGCTGCTCTTCCTCCACACTAGGAGATGGGTTTTCGAGGTCATCGTCGTCAATAGAATTATTGGTTGGGGTCTCAAGCTCAGTATTTGCAACCACATTAGTGGAAACTGGTTCCTCCTCTTCTTCCAAGTTATTGAACGGGGTTGGTGCCTCCAAGGCTTCTTCTTGCTCCCCTTGTTCTATTCTGTTGGCCTGACTGTCGAGATCTTGATCCTCTTCCACATCAGATTCGTCTGCTCCGTTTTCGAGTGCTACACTTGGTGAGCCTTCTCTGATTTCCTCCAATTGCTCGGATACGGACGGAGCATCTGCTTGAAGATCACCAGCGGCTATGGGGTCATCGTCTTGATCTCGGCCAACGTCAACATCCATTTCTTCTGCATTGTCAGCAGAGACGGGGGTGTCAACGGGCTCTTCATTGTCAACGATGTTGTCGTCTTGATCCACATCCATTTCATCGGGCCTTTCGTTCATGTCGTCAAAATCGGCTGGTGCTGGCTGCTCTAAGTCGCTGTCCAGAGCTCGTTCCTCACTGACAGGCTCACTTGTCTTGGACCTCTTGGATTTCGCTTTCCGAGATTTCTCCTTGCCCTTCTTCAGTGAAGATAGAGTCGCCGCAATATCCTCGCTCATATCTTGAGTCGAGGTGCGATGCCCACTGGTGGTTTCTTGGCTTTGACTTTCGTCCACCACTTTCATCCGTTCGCGGAGCTTCTTTTTCTTCTTGCTTGAAGGAAGCTGCCCGTCGACCGCGTCTTGCGTATTGTTAGGCTGGGCTTTTTTGGACTTGGATTTGCGGTTTTTCTGGGGCGCCGAGGCTGCTTCGATCTCGAGGGCTTCCTCGCTGGCGCTTTGCCTCTCGCTAACGTTGGCGCTCCTCGATTTGCGGCGTCTCTCTGTAGGTGGAGGTTGGTCGTCTTCTGTTTCTTCTGCAGCCCCTTCAACTGCTTGATCTAGGATGAATTGGCGAGCGGCATTGAACTTCCGCTTGCGTTTTTTAGCGGGACGCTCTTCAACTTCGTTTGCATCATCCTCATCAGCTGAAGCCTCTTTGGTCTTGCGCTTGGGTTTCTTCTTCTTTGACGGAGTGATGTCTTCCTCGAGTATCTGCGATGCTTCCTCTACGTCTTCCTCGCTAGTGGGTTTAGAACGCTTCCGTTTCTTCTTCGAATTTAGCTTCGCATTATCGCTGGACTCCGGTTGCTCTACATCAGGCTCCTGACTGGCCGAATCCGGTTTCGATTTGGACTCGGTACTGGTTTCATCACTGTAACCATTCTCGTCGTCTTCGGATTCATCGATGGCAAAATCCTCACTGACGTACTTTGAACGTCCCCGTTCTGACCTGCTGCGACTACTCGGTCCCTCGCCATTATCGTCCTTATCAGAAACCTTTTTGGCAGACACCGCCTTCTTCCGTTTTCTCCTTATGGCACCTGAAATTGAGTCTGTGTCCTCGAAACCCCGGGGCTCATCAGGTGCTGCCAGCTCATAGCCTTCAATCATTGTTTCGAGAAGATCTTTAAATCTCATTTCCCTGCCTTCAGGTATCTTCGCCTTGAGGTTTCGAAAGAGGGTTTTCAGAGCAAGAGTCTTGACCTCGAAATGCAAGTCCTGATGGACCCTCTTCCAAGGTATCTTGCCCTCTTTTCCAGCACTACTGTTACGAATAGCATGGAGAACCTGCAACTTCCTCGCTGGGTTCATAGATCGGGCGTCATGCTCAGCTCGTTCGGCGCGCCACGCATTCACATCAAGAGTTCCGTCTAGACCAGCCTCATCTGAATCGGACTTTTGCCGGTCTTTGATGTTCCTCCACTTGCTGGCGCACTGGAGTCGACTCCTCGTGCGGTCCAGTTCCTTGCTGATAAAGCCCCAGTCGAGCAGGCTTTCAGTGTCTTTGTGGCGTATTTCTGGGTCCTGCTTCTTCAGTTGGCGAATTTCTTTGAGACTCTTGTTCACAGCGGCTTCAAGTCTTTCCTCTTCTTCCTTGGTCCAGGCATCTTTCTTCATATTATCGCCGCACACCAGATAATTTCTCCACCGGTCGCGGCAGTCTTCGGGGAATCTATTGATGTACTCGCCGATTTGTTTCCATTTGTCGGGAAACCTCTCGTAGGCTTCTTTGAGCTCCTCATCTTGCTCTTCCGTCCACTTCCCGCGAGCTTCGAAGTTGTGAAACTTCCTTCGCGCTGTTTCGTGGATTTTCCGAGTTGGAATATCCGGCACAAATTGGCAAACATCTTTCCACAAGTCTTTGGCTTCAAAAGCCGATCCTTGGATGAGCTTGTTAACCTCAAACTGAGTCAAATCATGCATAACTCGGTAGTTTTCAATTGCATCCGAGATAGCTTCAATGTCATCTTTTGGAAGCCGGCCTGGAGTTGCTGTTGGCCGCGGTGTCTGGGAGGATTTCGGTCTCTTTGGTGTTTTGGGAGTTTTACTCGCGGATTTGGGAAGAGATTTCTTCAAGCTCGCGCCTGATGGTTCTGGCTCATCGACGGGCAATGATCGTTTTGCTTTCCCGCTTGGGGCTGGAGCTGGCTCCTCTGGGTCTTTCGCAGACCATCGACGTTTTTGTCTCGCACTTGGCTCTGCAGCATTTTCAGCCTCCTCGAGCTCATCTGATTCATCTACTAGCTGTGACCGACGTTTCCCCTTACTCTTGTCGTTTGACTTTGTAGTGGTAAGAACTTGAGGCGATGACACAGATTTCTTGGGCTCCTCGGGTTGTTCAGGACCTGATATTTCTTCAATCGGGGGTTTGCGTTTCCTCGTAGGCTTTTCGGTTGACTCCACGGGTAGGGATTGAGACTGTCGCGCAGATTCTTCGCTCTCCTCAGCCTCCTCGGACTTTTCGGGCGCTTCGGGTTCCTCAACCGAGGGCTGGCGCTTCTGTTTGCCCTTTTCACTTGCCTCGGTAATAAGCACTTGAGGCTCGGTCGCAATTTCTTCGTCCGGCTCTTCAGCCTCCACAGGCTCAGAAGCACTCTTCTCCCCTTGTACATCCTCCTCTAGGGACCTTGGACGCGGAAGATTGACAGGCGTAAACGTTGGCGTCGCCCGATACTTCCTGATCAACTGCTCGTGATTAGGAGGCAGGATAGGCGTCGTAGAAACTTTCTTTGCCGATTCTTCCATCACTGTTTGGCGGTAGAAATCCCTTGCAGTCTGCTCCAAATCTAGACCATTAAGCGCTCCATGAGAATCAGATTGAATCTCCCGCTCCTTAGATTGTGACCTGGCCCCACCTTGTGAGGAGAATCCAAACGACATTAGGTTTTTGGCGCGCGCAGGATTTTTCTCTTTGCGACGCTTGGGCTTTTTTGTAGAATCTGCGAAGGTTTCGGAGGCTTTGCGCTTTCCTAGGGCTTTCTTCGAAGGCCGTTTGGGTGCACCCTCTTCATTTTCTTCGGGTGCAGCTGGATGGGCATTATTTTGAAGTTGGCTTGAAGCTTGAAGGAGATCTTCTTGGGAATTCTTCGCATGCGGAGCAACATTCCTCGTCTTTGACCCATTCACGGTTGCGCCCGCACGCGGTTTCACAAGCGGGGTCTTGGCCTTTCTTTTTCCCTTGGCTGCTTTCGGCGCAGATAGTGCATCGTCTGGTGGGATAGAATAGTCGGTTGCAAAAGATTGGCCTGCATTTTGCGATTCAGGGATTTCGACTTGCTTCTCCGACTCGGGTTCTGGAATGGCCTCTTCCTGGGCTTTGCTCTTCTTGGACTTTCTGGCCTTCTTCTTTCCCTTGTCCGCAGTTTGCCCAATTTCCAGACGGCCCTCGCCATTCTGTTCCTCAGCGTCCCTAATCGCCTTCTCCTCAACGGCCTTTTTCGAGAACCGTCCCTTCTTATTCCTCGGTTGTTGTGTGTCCTTCGGCGCAGCACCATCAACCTGCCCATCCATCATAAGCCCCGAATCCATATCTTCCGCATCCCCAGACTCCACATCAACCCTATCCTCAAAACTTAAGCCCCCCGACTGAATCTCCACTACCATCGTAGAGTCACGTCTATTATCTTCGTTTTGCTCCATTTCGTCTTGCTCGTGAACCCCGGACAACGCAGCGCCTTTCCGTTTAGATTTCGATTTCGATTTCTTCGGTTTTGGCGAAACAGGCGCTGGAGCTATGAGTTGAGAGGATGCGTCTTCGTATGCTTGACTTTGGCTTTCCATTCCCTCCGTTTTATCCTCGTGGCCTTCTGTTCCATCGTGAATTAGAAAAATAGCCCAATTCACGCACTTCACGAAGCGACCTACCAGCAGGACTGCTAAGAACCTCGTTTTCGTTCTTAAGTTGTACCCTTTCAGGCTGACTGGATCCGAATATTCGACCTCCTAGTGCACCTAGCGTCCTGAACATTTTGAGGGAGGCGCATTGAGGGTAATGGGAAGTCGGAATGCGTGGGGATAGGTTCGTGAAGGAAGGCACGTCGCGGTGTGATTTTTTGGCGTGAAGGGAACGCGAGGTGGAGTAACTCGTAAGTGCACGGGCCGCCAAGAGGACTCGGCGGGCTGTGGTTCACGTTATGGCGAGTTGAATAGATGATCGTGAATATCTGATTTGATTAACGTGAATGGATTGCTTTAATATCGGATTTCAATAATGTATTTAGGATGATATAGATATAATACTATCATTTCACAAGCTGGTTTGAAATTCCGTGCAACACAACCTCAGGAATCACGAACTTACACTGGAGACTGGTAACTTTCTATAATTCTTGATTGATTTGTTTTCGCAATTCAATGGTTCTTTAACTTCGGTCATTTTTGAATTCTTTAAGAATTCTGTGGTTTCTTTCGCCGTCAATTATGTATTTGTTGTGAAAATATATCCTCAGTTGGAACAATGAATATCAGTGTTTAATCAATAAAGCATTTAGAAGAGATGGTCTTACGAGAGAAAAGTTGATATGCAATTACAGACACAAATGGAAGAACATTCACGACAGCTCCCAAGCCAACATATTTCGACGGATTGGGGATACGCGTCATTTGCGAGGATGCTTGGCCGGCCCATTTAAATAGATACTCAGAGATGCATCGCTTCCAGTTTGAGGTGTTTATTGCTATACATACTCTTAACTACTATTCAGTCTTTTGCAAGGTACTCTCTCAGTACTGCTGTCAACCACCTGTCGTATCCTCGTATGTACATCTTGACTTCACACAAACAAGAAGCCCACTCCCATATCCAGACTCCATTGCCAGCTCAGTACCCCTTAGCAAACGCCAATACACATACTCCAGTGCACAAAATCCAATTTCCCACTTAGACAAGACATCTTTACTTCGAAAACCTCGAAACATCAACCGGCGCATACTTCTTCTGAGGCGTCTTCGGCGTAGCACGTGGCATCTCAAACGGCACCCATGCCACCTCCTTCGCAAACTCCTTTCCCCTCTTACTCATCTGCGGCACCGGCGCTGTTCTCGGTTTCTCAAACTTGAAATCAAGTTCGTTCTTCTCAGCATACGCTTTGGCGATTAAAGACTTGCGTGTATATTCTCGCGCTCGGATAACGTCGTAGTCTTCGGATAGGGGAAGCGGCGTGTTGTGGATCAGGTAAGAGGAGGGGAGGGAGTCGGCGAGGGAGGATGTACCTGGGTGATCGAGGGGGAGGCCGCAGTAGTCTGTTGTTGGGAGGGTGACTTTTGGGACTGGTGGCGGGTTGGCCTTTGTTCTTAGGGTTTTGATGGTAGATTTGCTTTGGCCGAACGACTTTGTTCTGCGGAGGCTCTCACGGTCTGGTAGGTCCAGCTCAGTGGCGAACATGGCTGCTGTGGGGGAGCTTGGAGCTGAAGGAGGATGAAAAGCTGGGTCGGGTCGAGACATCACATAGGGCTCCGCGAGGGTGTTGTACTCCGCAGGCTCGAATTCAACCTTCTTTGGCGATGATTTGTTGCGGCCCCTCAATGCTCCTCGTGCCCGCCCCAAACTGCTTTTCCAGCCCTTGCTTTTCTTCAATGGCGCCGTTGGAGGTTCATCGTCAAAGCTGGAGCCTTCTGAAGTTCTCGATTTCGAGAGCGTCAATTTGTTCGGCGAAAGATTGAACACGCCCTCCGGCCAAGTCGTAGTTCGTTTCATATCAATTGACGGTCTCCTTGACTGGTCGCCTCGCAACGAAGGCTTGCTCTTTTTTTTCTTTAGTTTGCCCATTAAGAGGTCGCTTTCTGGCTCAGAATACTGAGGGAAAGGATCCGTAGGTTTGGAGGGATTTGTAGAGCGAAGGGAGATGCTGGAATCTTTAGCCTTGATAGTTGAAGCATCCGAGCCTCTTCGAAGCCCAAATATATTTGTCATGCTTGACTTTTTCTTCATCGCTGGCTCGAGACTTAGCGTTTCGCCATACGCACTATAAGGGCGAGTGAGAAAATCGCCGTTATCGGATCGGAGATCCTTTAAAGTTGGGGTGTTTGGCCGAGTTCTAGCCTTTCCTAATTTTGCAGATCCCAAGAGCTCTTCTGGAGCGAAGCTTGATGAAAGGGGACTATTAGGAATCGTTTGAATGTGTGCAGGAAGTGCTACTTGGGAATGGTGTGTTGAAGGTACTGAGTGACTTTTGTAGCGTGGTGAAGAAGGCGGAGAACGTGGCGGGCGCGGTGGAGCTTCAGGATTCCGCGGTTTGTAAGGTGGTTGTGGTCGAGGATCTGAATATAGGTCTGTCTTGCTCCGAGGCAAAGGCGGAACTGGTTTTGCGGGGGGGCGGCTGGCGCCCGGACGGCGTTCACTAAAAGTCGGGGCTGGCGTGCTTGGACTCTGGGTATTCTTTGGTGCATTTCTCCCGGAGTTCGATGTACTAGGTTGCAGTGGTGGAGGGAACAGAGTCGGAGACGATGGTTGCGATTGGATAGTTCTTGTTATATCGGCTGGATTGCTAAGTCTTGGACGGCTGAGGATCCCTTGCTTAGAATTACCACTTGAAGTAGGGAAAACTGGGCTTTGTTGTCCAGACCAAGTTGTATTTGCGCTGCTCGCTGTTGATGGCCGCTCACTGAACGCTGAATTCGCCCCGCTGACGGTTCTAGAGTGTCGCAGTGAGTCCCTATCATTTCCTTTGACTGTGTTGGCTTGCCGGATCATGATATCGGCAAGTTCAATGTACTGTTCAAGATGCCGTCTCGCGGATGTCCAGCTGTGTTTGGCTTCAGGCTTCAGCAGCTGCTGCACAAACTCCTTGATGACGCTCGTACCCTTTGCCTCCACGGCGAGAATGTATTGATATAATGTGGCCCGATACTTCTTTAGTGCGTTTATGTCAATTCGATCGTTCGGCAAATCCTTCATGCTCGGCGGAAATAGAGTATTGAGCATTGCCAGCACATTAGGCTTATAGAAGGGCTCCGACTGCAATTCATGAACCATTGTCTGTCACGTGGTAAGCCTCCCATCTGTTTACATGAGGAGAAACACATACCCAAATCCGAAGATCAATGAAAATATTGGCGTAATGAGACTCGATCTCAAGCTCCTGCTTCTGAACAGTCTCCACCCAAGTATAAGCCTCCTTGTCTTCTGATAGAACCTCCTTCCACGTCTCGCTTGTAATTCCCAGCTGGACGGCGGCATCGCGCAATGCTGTTCTCCTCGTACACTCCAGATCTCGTAGATAGTCCAATGCAGTTAAGGCTTGGTTAAAGTCTGCTTCCCTATAGTCTGCCCGAAACACTGTCTTGAGACACATCTGCCGAATAAGCGTGAGGGGGAACCCGCTGTTCTTTCTTGCTTTGTCAATGTCGTCGGCGAAGTCGATATCAAAGAGCAGATCATGATGCATGTCCATGAATCTGTCAATATCGCAAAGCTCGGAATCAAGATCGTCACATTTGCCCCAATTGGACTTCCGGATCTGCTCTTTCTTCGCTTTGCTGAGGGCAAGATCCGCGTTTGAGGGATTGATCTGAGGTAAGGAGGAGAGGAACTCGATGATGAGCTTTCCCTTGGGGTCGTATTGCCACCATTCATGCGCCTGCTTCAGCGTCGGCAGCTGTTCGCCTTGAAATAAAACCTATCAGCTATAGGACTACCAACATGAAGCAAAGCTAGATAACATACCGGCATTGAAAGAAAACATAATACGAAGTGGTAATTCGCTCGAGAATTGGCGTTCAAGAATATGGTAGAGAATCCATGGGAAAGAGGTCGAGGGTTTGTTGCAAGAAATTGCACTCGGAGACTCTGAGCGCGAAGTCAATCTGGAGAATGAATCTCGTGTCGCGGTTGGAACTCCCATGGAGCGAGGTCTGGAAGGCGGTACTATGGAAGGCATTTTGGACCCGGCCAAAATTGAATCTGATCAAAACACCACACAACCGACAACAACATTCACTTTTCAACAGCCGTTGTCAAGACATCAACGAGGCGAGTTTTCGAAATTGTCAACCCCGCGACCTAGATATGCTACGTATAGGTCCTTCTGTCACCGACACCCAGCAGATGTATTTGTTGCTCGAACGGAAGTGATAGTCTTGCACCGCGGTGCTATAACGAATGGCAATGAACGTGTCCAACGTCCTCTGTTGAGTTTCTCCTGATGATATATCCTTGCGTCAGCGCTGATGGCTTCGGGTTGATATTCGTCGGAAGTCTAGTAGCTTAAGACTTACGGGTTACGAATGCGGGGCAGCAAAAGCAGCTTCGACAAACAGCACCGTACCGGAATTCAACTTTTCCAGGGCATCGCTGAATCAAACATTAGAGAAATGTCGACAACCGCTACAAGCAAACGAGAGATCAACTATTTGAATGAGTGGCAGATCGGAAGCCAAAATAGCAAACCGAGAGGCGTCAAAATACGACAGAGAATCAACAGGTTGCCGGCAGGTGGCTCAATGTTATCTTCGTCTCATACCCGTCTCCTCCGATGGGCAAATCGAAAGATCCCACTAGACAGACCTATGGGCTGCCTGTATCTCTCCGACGAAGGAGACTAGGAAAGTTCTCATAGGCCAATTGCTCTGGAAGTCGACCCGGTGCATTAACCTCATGCACTATGATTGCCGAATGGGCGGGTGAACCCTGGCATTTCCATTTGCTTGGTACATTCTAGTCAACCCAAGTATGCGACGTTGGGGGGTTTTCGGAGTCTCCCTAGCAGACGATCATGCAATGGGTTCCAGCTTGGCATGGGGCAATACTTGTCTATTGGGAGCATCCCAAAGTCTCGGTCAAGCAAAGTCAACAGACAGGCCTGCGCCAGAATTGGTTGTAAGAAACGTTTTATGCAACGCGTTCCTTCCGAGAATTGGTGGCATATCTCCATAAAGTGCGGAGGTATGCATAACTTCCACCGGCGATGTTGCAGGGACGAGACGAAAACATGTTTCCACGCTCGGTCAGAGCGCACATTCAGCCCTATTATCCGGGACCTCGACCAGTCCATGTGACCTGCAGGTGAAGCCCACACGAAACAGAGACCTTCAAAGAAACAGAGCGAGTCATCTGTTGTTTCGGGGTCGAATTCTGCATCGCGCGTCGAAGGCAGCCGGAACTGGTGAAAGCTGCATTCTGGTACGAAGTATTGATGCAGTTCGCCTCTTTCCTTCACATCTCTTCCGCCCGCCGTTCTGCGGTAGAGGCAATATGGATTGTTACAGCATCATGACTGTTGAAAGAAAGCTTTCATCACATACCTCTTCTGATACCCGTTTGTTGGCGGGCCAAGTACGGCCCCCTGTCTCAGACATTTTCTGATGAATCTCATGGCAATTTTACCTGCGACCGACTCGAAGCTGCGGGTCTTCTCTCCAACAGTAGTGCGGGGACGATACGTGTACTTCATTTAGGTGAGGCTCCTTTCACATGGCGATCTTGGGCCTCTTTGCGATGAAGTCTCCAAAATGGACTGCTTGCTCGTACCTGACGCCGTGCGACGTTACAAGACACATGCACTGAACTGCGCTGAACTGCACATGCTCGAAATCAATTGTGCCTGTGCATGTCCGTCGGGCAGGAACCGTTTGCGTGACAAAGGAACAGGATTATTGACTCAGTAGGTACCCGTCGACCTTGATCCAGAAGGCTTCCATGTCACAGCGGTCGAGGGGCAAAGCGTTGAAAATAGTGATTCATCGTGGGCGAGGAATGACGGCGACGACGAATTTACAGTGTTTGCAGCCCCTAGTGCCTAGGTATGGTGGCTGGTTCTGCCCCTGAACGCAACCCCTCCCGCCACCAACAGCGACCAGCTTCCCCACACGATCATCCGATCTTTGACGCACGAAGTTAAGATTATGGCGGCTATATGAGTATCATTATCATACAAGCAGCCCATAACTTAAGTTTTAACTATCAACCATGGTTGGTGTTATGACATTCAATTCATACGGGACCCTGATCGGGCCTTGTGAAATGCTAGCCCGCCAAGCAGCTGCGGATTCCCGCCGCGCGCAGACACGAAAACTGGCCCGAAGAGGACCGGAATAGTAATGAATCTTCAACTTCGCAGCCAAAACCGTGCATGTACATCTCGCGATAGCCTCCAGCCATTTGGCTTTCTCCCAAGCTCGCCAAGTTCAGCTTATGATGAAGCCAGCCGCCCTGGCAGGGCGGATAGGTCGGATATCACACGCTGGCCGTCGATTCACCTCTACGACGCGTTGTGCAACACGGAATTCGGTCCTACAACCACGACGATACTTTGCCACAGGTGGCGAGCGTGGGGAATTGAGTAAGTGGACCATGATGAGGATTTCCTATGCGTTATTCTCTGCGTTCTGGTGTGATTTTTTCTTTGCTGCTCGGACGAGGTTGGTTCTGGCTATTTGTTGTCGCGTGTCAGATTTTATGCACCCCAGATTCTGCAGGTCGATGACCCTCCGGCATATGACCTCTAGAAATTGGGGTCCGTCTAACATTCAGAGCTATCTGCCGTCAAAGGCTGGCTGCACATGGACATCCGCGAGATTGCGGGCAGCAAGCCATGCGGTGCCATGTCTCAAGTGAGACCGCACTCACATGAGTCGACCCACGTGACACTGATATGTTTCTACATATTTACAGGATTGGTGCTGATTGTTTTTAAGAGGATGAGAAGGCTTCAAGTCCGGGGAACGAAGAGTCGAAGTCATGGAGCAGATCTTCGTTCCAAAATGAGCCCTCATTATCATCAAAAATGCTGGATGCAGCGGCAACAGCCTTAGCATCCATCATCGTCCTCGGAACTGGATTCGGAGTTGGCGGATATCTTTATCACAAGTTCTATAAATGGCTTGTACTGCGAAAAATGGAGGGTGCTTTCGAGCCCGGCGATCCAGTCCTCGAGCTTGCGGCCATAGGGAAACAAATCCCTAACACCATCGCAAGCCAAAGTCAGGAGCAGGAGGATCATTGGATTTTACGAGAAGAGCAAGCAAAGATTGATGGCATCGTGGATGGAACTGATCGTGGCCATTACCACCTTTTGATAGGCGAGAAAGGGACCGGCAAGTCGAGCATGTTACTTGATGCGATGAAGAAAGTTGATGGCGAGGGGATCAGTATGTTCGAGGCCCACGCAGACTTAGAGATCTTCAGAGTCAGGCTAGGAAAAGCTCTAGACTTTGAATTCCATGAAGACTACATTGGATCATACTTCTCAGAACGCGGTCCAAGAGACACCACTGCCCTTCTCGATATCGAGCGGGCGTTCAACAAACTGGAGAAAGTAGCCCTAAAAAGACGAAAGAAGGTCGGCAGACCGCTAGTTCTTATCATCAATGCCATCCATCTCCTCCGGGACGATGAAGATGGTCGCGATCTACTCGAACTGCTCCAACAACGCGCCGAGCAATGGGCAGCTAGCAACCTTGTCACCGTCGTCTTCAACAGCGACGACTACTGGGTCTATGAACGACTAAAAGTCCTAGCTACCCGAATGGAAGTCACCTCAGTCACCGACCTTCCCAAAGCCCAAGCTATCTCAGCCCTCGCTAAATATCGCCAAAAATACTTCAAAGAAGTCCCCACCTCTGAGATCCTCTCCGAAGTCTACAGTCGCGTCGGAGGACGCCTCACATTCCTAAACCGGGTAGCGAAATCAAAAGACATGCTCAGAACCTGCAACGATATAATCGACGTCGAGAGGCGCTGGTTCCTGAATCAATGCTGGATCCTAGGTATGGAAATGGACGACGACGTGATGGACCAGCAAAAATACGCCGTACGGTCCCATGTCCCCTCCCCTTACGCTATCTCACACAAATACTAACACTGATCAATCTAGTCAGCAGCAATGGTCCTAGCCCTCGCCCTCGTAAACCTCGAAAAGGAGCTCGCTGCCCAGCCCAACCCTGATGGCTCCCACAACATCCCGCAAATCCCACTCCATAAAGCGCGGCAAATCATGACGCGCGCCGACTTCATCCGGAACTACGACCACGTGAACTTATTTACGATAACTTCGAATGCGTTTGTGAGGGCTGATAGTGTGCCGATGCAGCGCGCTTTTAAGGAGATTTGCAGCGAGGAAGGCTTTGAGGAGTATTTGGAAGCGACCTTGCAGCGCATTTCGGATATTGAGAGTTTGGGGAGAACGAGGGAGTTGGTGGCGAAGGATTTGGTACTAGGAGGAAAGTACAAACTGAAGGTTGGGAATGGGATGAGCCGGGGGGAAAGGGTTGTTGAGGTTGAGTTGGAAGAGAAGCCTGAGGATGGCGATGAGAAAGACAAGTGATGATTGTAAGATTTTGTATGTTATGTGTATATTATTGATGTAAAGTGTATTTTCTACGATCTATGAATCTGACTTTTGATGAGTTGATAGTGCCGCAGTAACTGGAGCTCTTGATATCATCAGTCCCTGAACCCTGCATGCAACCTAGATACTCGCCTCCGCAATGGCAACTAATCCTTTCGAAAAGGCGACGGCCCAAATCATCAGAGCATATGTTTATAAAATTATGAAATTTCAATCTTTCTCCGCCGTACAGGAATGACGCAACTGCAATTTCAAACTGTCGACGCTCCAGATACCACCAACGCTTCGCTTCTACCCGACACCACCAAGATTCTCGAAAAAAGAATTTAAAAAATTTAACAAGAAAGGAAGAGAAATATCTCAGAGATTCAAAAAGGCAAAAGGTTCAGGGTTGGACCGGGGTCCTTCGGGTTCCAATCCCTACGTCCTTGGCCTTTGGCATTGGCTTTGGGGATGCGGGATTTCTCTACCGCAGTTCCTTCCATATGTGGGGCTTCTTTGGCATTGGCCCTGGGGAGACGGGATTTCTCTACCATAGTCCCTTCCGTATGCGGGGGTTTTCTGCTGCATACGACCTCCAGCTAGCGGGATTTCTCTACCGCTTTGGCCCCGTGGAGGGAGGGCAGCACAAGAGAGATACCTCGATCTTGGCAAGAGAATTTTACTTATTTCACCACATAACCTACTCATTAGGTGTCTCGCCAATGATACGAGCGGGAAGTAGCGAAGCTCACCCGGTACCAAGTGACGGACTCTAGTCGCAAATTCCTTATGACGGAATAGCTTGATTGGCAATACTACGTTGGTCGCAGTTTCTACCTAAATAGCATCATCAGCTTGAGGATTTCGAGGATGAAAAAACAGGGAAGTGTTGATGCATTCGCATTCTTTTGTCGGTGTCTCTTCAGCTTCGGCACCGTTCGAGCTTTGTAGGTTTTGGTTGGATTTGAACAGTTCTTGGGTGCTCATGTTTTCGTTCTGTTGTTTCTGTGGGTGTAGCGGCATATATCCTAGCATAACACGTTGAGCCGTTGCTGGAGGCTGTAGCTATGCATGCCTTTCTCACTTGGCAATCTCGCATCAGCCAAGTCTTTTCCAATTTGCCTGCAGTAGCAAGCCTTGGATTGACATACTAATAGCCGTGAATACGATTTTTCGAGGATTCATGGGGGCAGCACAAATGCAACCCTACCTACCTCCTTGGACGACTTGTTATATTAGCCCCTGCGCCCAGTCCGAGCGCCGAGAAATATTCGGATGTAGACAGTGATAAGATTTTTTAAAGCAGAGATTTGAGAATGAATCAACAATAAGATGAACGGAAGCATTAATATCATAACATTATCATTAAGGACAGTGGACCAGTTGAAGTTACAACATCAAAGTAAGCCCCCACGAAAGGTCAAGCCAATCTATCCTCCCACCATTCCCTCACTTCCCCAAGATTTCCAGATGTCTTCAAGCTAACATTTCGTCAGGTACGGGGAGGTGCTGACTGGAACGTCTATACTAGCCTCGTTGACGGCATCAACTCAGTTGGCAGCGTCCAGAAGAACGAGGCTATCGTATTTCTCAGCATCACGACCTTTGAGACCAATGCTGATAGGGATATTGATCGAGTTGCCATTCAGCACGTTGACGCAATTGAGAGCGTTCAAAAATCCAGCGCTCTTACAGCAGTAGTTTCCGTCCATGCTGCCGGAGCCGCGTTGTTCAACTTCGCGGTCCTTGAGGCCAACACTGATGGGGACGCTGACTTTGTTGCCGTTGAGAAGGTTGACACAGTTGAGCAGATTGAGAAGTCCTCCGGAAGAGCAGCTGTAGGCGGTGCTACCAGAGCCGCAGCTGGGTTTACCGGTAGGCTGGGGGTTTTTCGTGGATTCATCGCAGGAGGTAGTAGGGCCGCTTCCGCCTCCAGAACCACCGCCGGAGCCACCGCCGGCTGAAGAAGTAGTGCCGCTTCCGCCGCCTCCGCCGCCCCAAGCTGAAGAGGTTGTGGACCCCTGCCCCCATGTCTCGGTGACGGTGACAGTTGCTGTGCATTTGCAATTATTCTATGGAAAACTGTCAGTTGAAAACACTGAAAAGATTGTTCGGGATGGATTTACATTGCGGACGGCAACAGCGTTCACGGCGACAGCTCCTGCCAACAGAGAAATAAGTGAGATCTGCATTTTGAAGAAGTAGCGAGTTGATGTGAGGCAAGAAGCTCTGCTGAGGTAGTGACTAGAGTTGGAAGAAAAAATGTTAAGATGTCTGAAAGCTTTGAATGAATGTTTCAGCGGCGGCAGCTGGGGTCTTTATAGAAATTTGAGCTCCTAAGAATATGGATAAAGTTTCCTGATCAGTTTGAGTTCTCGTATTCTCGTCACATCCCTTTTGCAAACTATGATCCTCTCACCAAGAACAGATGGCCTCGAGAAAGGCCGGTGGCTACTCTCTTTCCAAGACAACTACTGTGACACCAAGGGTAATAATCCGACCGCACGAAGCTAATAGAGTATAATCCCCACTCTTTACGTTGAAACTTTTAGAATATATCTTCGTTTATATTCTTCTCGGCTAATCGGGTACCAAAGACTTCAAATTCAAAAGAACTCAAACAGCACCGAAAGACCCGAAAATGTAAGTGATCAGCCGTTAACTATGCTTTATTAGCTTCGTGCGGTTGGGAGTTTACCCTTCCTTCACACTAAAAAAAGGTGAAACTCACTACAGTTCAGATCACATTGTTGCGCTAGCTTGAATAGCTGTAGGAGAAAGATTTGGGAGGCAAAGAATTGAAGATTCGTGAAAAGGGGTATCAGATAATGTAGCCACTGTCAGTGCGTAATCTTAGTACAGTAACATTGCGTGCATCGAAACTTAAATAATGCACTTACAATCTCGAAAACTTTGCTGAAAGCCTGAAGGAACGTGCCCCAAGCTTCAAGGCTTACTTTTGGACTCAAACTTCAACTCAAATTTTCAGGGATGGTCGTTGGATGACATCTAACCCCTATATAGCACATTTGCCAACAGTTCTAAGGCATCTTGCACCTGAATAACTCATTCCTCAAAGTTTGGGTGTTTACCTAGGTAAGCAGGCAGCATGAATGTTTGTAAGCTTTATGTCCGCTATAAATTTCATTTGCCTACCAAGTCTCTTGGTGTGAGGCCTTACTTTAGTATCACGCTTAGAAGATGCTTACAGCCTCAAACCTGACCCAAGGCGATCATCTTTAGTTCGGCGCTTCTTATGCGGGGTGATACGAGCACTGACGTCCCACTAGGTACTCCCAACACAAATATCCTCAGGCCAGAAGTGCTAACAAACATGCAGCTAAGCTCTAGCAAGATCTGAACACTCGCATCTAAAAATTAGAGGACAAAGCGAGTGGCAAGAGGCGGGCTGAGGGGCAAGGGAATTAATTGTCCATGGATATTTGGCCGGTGCCGTCGAATAACAAAACCTCTCCACGCAGAACGAGTCTTCAATTGACAAGGATTCTATACACGGGGCCATACCGTCTTGCATTCGTGCGAAATATATTTCCCCCATACGGCACGGGGCTGTACACCAATTGGTCCGCGTCCTGTGGCACTGGGCTAGGAATCAATACCCCTATATTAACCGGAGTTTCCCGAGAGAAACGGGTGCTAGATTTTAGTCCTTAAAATGATTTCCGGGGAAATTCCCGTGACGCGTCGAGTGGGGTTTCTACGTAAGGTCCGTGAAGTCGGGCCAAAAAACTTTAAAAGCACAAGTAACTTTTGCTTCTGATAAATAAATATTCACTGCGAGAGGATAACCCCTGCACAGGGCACGCAGGTGTATACTGATACACTTTGTGCTGTCCAGAACATCAACCCACCCCGTGTAGGAGAGTTCCGCTGCAAGGCTGAACTTAGAAGACCGTTGGGCTCAGTCTTGGTCACCATATCAGGAATAGTCAGGGGCTCGGCTACAAAACAGTACACGGTAACTGGCCCAAGCTCCCCTCCCCCTTTTTTTGAGTTTCCCTGTGCCGAGTCCGCGGAAAGCAACCGGCAACCCGATATGCATATAAGAGTCAAAGCTCTTTCTCGCACTTCTGCAATTGTACGTCACCATTCTCGAAAAGACCGTAGTTCCGTTGTTGGGATTTGAAATGGTGTTGTCAGGAGTCATGTTTGACTTGATTTCTTTGACCGCTCTTTGAGTCACCCTCTGCGTGACTCTCATTTGTCACTCATTGTTCTTGCAACATTGTTCGCAAGCTTGGTACCAAGGTAGTCAGGGTCTCGCCTATTCCAAGTTTCCTTCCCCTCCTTCCTTAATCTGGGCGTCCCGCGCCGAACTTTCAGCGACCATCAAGCATGCAGGGGTCAATAATTCATTGGACATAGAATTTAGTGCTCGGGCAAATGCTTATATTTAACAGCCTCTTTGGTCTCTGTTACTTGCATGATAGAAGAGTCAAGGCCACTCCCGCCTTTCACGGGAAGTCCTGTATGTCAAGATTCGCGAAAAGCTCCGGGTTCCCGTATTGTGATCTGAAATGGTTTCGCCAGGAGCCATTTTTGTCTGGATTTATTCTACTGCTCATTGAGTTATCTTGCGTGTTACTTATTGTTGCACAAAGCTGAGGATTGTGTCTGTGAAGCTCTGAGCCATGCAAGTCTGCTACAGCAGAAGGTATATTTCTCCGGGCTCTTTTTGATCGAGTAAATGAATCTTCTGGGTAATCGCGGCCTTTCGTGCCGTGTCTTGGTGCAACCGATGCTGATATTTGGCAAGAGATACTCATATGCGTACCCAACCAAAATGTTTGCTATGATTGAGCCTGAAAGCGGAACTTTTGGAGCACATGGTTCTCCTGTTACCTAGTAGTATGATAGCAGCTAGCTACGTAAGATATGCGCGGCTCATATTTGAAACCTAGTTGCCGTCATGGAAATATTGTTCCTTTGACGGTGTCCGCGCTAGAAAGTGCCCTGTGTTTTGATGCGAGCTTTCGTTCAAAATATTATTTCGGACGGCACAATCCCGAGCATGGCCACAAGATTCTGCACAGCAGCGCATGAAACCATGACTATCCTTTACTTTTTGTTGTAGCTTCTCTTGCTCGTTTGAACATTGTATACTTTGTTTAGGTAGTGTGATCCAGTCCAGTCGTCCGGCTGTTTCGGAACCGTCTGCAGCTATTTTGATATATAGAGACCTCTTATCGACAGAAGAGTAATCTCTAACTTTATAGAGCGTCAAATAGCCATATCAAAGGTCTTAACGAGAGCTCCGAAAGTTTCGGCTCCGATTTCTCTGGGAATTGTTGTAATGATCCATACCCGGGGCTGGAACAACTGGTGTATTTTGACATCATTTTAGTCGGCTGACGCTGATGTTTCAATAATAACAAGCTTCATGATATCTGCAGCGAATACAAGGAAAGGAATTCCGTTAGTCTTTCGGTCATAGTTGGAGTCACCAGCCGTATGCAATTTCCATTTGTCATAATTTATTACTGCTCCGTTTGACTGCAATTGCGGCTTGAGAAGTTTTATGCGCCAAGTCTCCTTTATCAAGGATATATGTACCAGATTACAGCTGAAATCTGCATGCCAAGATCGTCAACATCTATTGAGATTACGATTATTTTATCTCCTGATTTTCCAGCCCCGCCAAGCGCCGTCTAACATCAGCCTGCGAAATGCGCAGCACGCCCTGTCGGAATGCGGGCACAGGTACGTAGCTGAATGATTTAATTAAGGTACAGAGATACTTCTAGCTCCATTTTCGAGGTCGGCGACCTCCAGCGGTGTCTGAAGAATTTTCTCGGCGATATAATGGAACACTCACGAGGCTGAAGTCGTGCGGAATTGCTTCTATGGAAGAGAGCTGCCTCGCTCTATCGTCAAATGCATGGAACGTGTGTTTCCAAGGTTTAGACGACGATGTCTAGTACTAAGCTAACATCTTGAATATCTTCATGGGCTAGGTCCTCTAGGACTGGAATCAAGTCAAGGAGTTCAGTGTCGTCGGCATCAGACCACCAGGAAGTGATCGGGAGTGCGTTTATTGGATGGAAGAGGTACGAAATTGGCGAGTTGTCAAGGATAATCACCTGTCTCAAGTCGCGCCCGAGTTGCGATAAGTCCTTAACGTAATTATTTTGGTGGTTATAACAAGACTCGCGGAACAGACGGTAATGTATGACATGATGTATGTCAAGTCGGTCGACGACTGGGTCAGTAAGCTAAGGAAGCGGTTAGTGGCCTGTCATCTGTCATAGAAAGGGATTAGGCAACGGACTTGGGCAACATTCTCAGAGAAGAGGACAATTTCGAAGAGTTTGCCCATACATTTCAAGAAATTATTGACTCCTGGCCGCAACATTACGTAGCAGTTTCGGTATTGACCCTCGCTTTCCACAGGTATAGTGAAATCAGCTTGATGAAGAATCTGGAAAAGTCGATGATTAGCAATGAGATCTATGATTGCCATGATATAATATCGTACCTTAAAACTGGTATGCAATAAAGTTCCCTCTAAATCTAAGATCAAACACTTTCGTCCTTTGAGGTCTGGCTGTTGGGGTGGTAGTAGCCATTGTCGTTCCTCGCCGCTTATACCACGTAGCGAATTGTGAACTAGTGATTCTGCTATAGAGGCGAAAGACCCAGTCTGGGTGAAAGTTGAGCTGTGGGTGGCCATCGATGCTGTGACTAATAAATGTCTGCGCTTTGTTGGATTGCCACTCTGCTGCTGGTCCACATTTCTCTTACTCAGGTTACGCAGGTAGGCGAAACTAGGCAAGAAGTCCCATGATTCAGAATACTCCTGTCCAGAGAAGTGTTCTTCGACGGGGCGATCAGTGACAGATACGTTGGTAAACCGTGATAGACTGTCTTCGCTATGGACCCCCATGCGTTGCTGTACTATAGAATCTTCGTCCCTGGTATGCATTGACGTACTTCTGAGGGGGCTTGAGAAGCTTTCCTGGGACCCATCGCCATCTTCACAACATGACAGCAGACGGAAAGAGAGAAGGGACAAAGCTTTGATGTGGCGTGCCACATGCTCTCCAATTAGGCCAGAAACTGCTTCGGGCCGTTCTCGCTGAGCGTTGATCGGGGCCAGGTTATTGGGTATGCTATCGCATAACGGACAGCTTAATGGCTCTCGAGATGCCACGGTCTGGCTCCGTCTCATGCGTGCAATAAGCTGCGATTCTGTCAAGTTGCGATGCAACGTTCTCATATGGGCCTCGAAGTCTGTTTTGTTGTCGAAAAGATGCCGATCATTGTGGCCAATATCACAATACCAAGTGCGCATATGTATAGATCGAGCCCAGTCAGCTGAATGTGAAGCGTTCATGTGTTTCAACCAGTCTTCGTAGTGAATAAAGAATTGCAAAGGTTCCCTGCACTGCTCGGATACGCAGAAATAAGGTTCAAGGTCCTGGTTGACATGTTCTCTTCCTCAAGGTCAGGATGTTATAGCTATAGGGATAAGGAACTAAATTTAGACTGACCTCCAGAACTTCACATTATTATGTTTCCCCATGTCCAATTTGAACGTATCCAGTGGCTCCGAGCAGTACGGACAGGGGTGAAGTTTTTCTTCTGGAGAAAAATGTGGCGGATCTGGATAATAGAATACCTCGCCATACATTGACGTCCCAGTACTAGCTATTGTAAGAGCTGGCTTGCGTCCTTGGATAACTGCTCGGCGTAGCTGTGAATGGGGAATTGAGGCATCAGTTGTAGACATTATTGTGGCGTCAAGTCCTCGCCTAGAGGCTAGGATGTTATTGGAAGATTGGGTGTGCGCGTTGCAAGCCAAAGGTGAATCCAATTGCAAATGTGTCCGCGCTTGTTGAGATTTGCTCTGTCTTCTGTGCGCCAACTGTCTGTTGTGTCGTGGCTGGTAGAGCAAGCGCTTTCGATGGAAATACATGGCTGCCGTCAACTGTTCCACTAGGCTTGCTCGAGCGGATGGGAACCGGTCCTGGATAAAGCGGCATATACAGTCCTCGAAATAAGAGTCTCCTTCGATTTTCGAATTCTTTGTTAATAATTTCCACTTTTGGCTCTCAGTTGACGTTCGTCGAATTGCAGTTGCTAGTCTATCAAGTCGGTCGAGGGCGACTGAAACACTCTTGAGGCCATGTAAAGGGGCACCAAATTCTAGGGGCTCAGAGTTATTCATAATTGATCGGGGTTTCGACGAGGGTCTGCGATCCTCGTGTTGACCGCCATGAATCTTATCGGACATGAGCGCTACACGATACACGTAAATACCTCCAGGAAAGTGGCGCGAGAACGCAAGAACTTACCACTTTGGACATTTCTTTGAACCATATAAAGCAGCTTGAGCACTTGATCCTTGACATCTTCGTGAAATATCAATCGGTCATCGAGAGATAAGCCTGGCTCTGCAAACACGCCTATGTAGCTTGCCCACATCCGAAAGCGGTCTCGTAATTCCCCAGCTACTTCGTTTTGAATGGTGACTGGATGGTTTAAGTACTTTGTAAATAGGTTTGAACAGAGATTGGCAACGTCGAATATTGTTGCGGGTGGCTTCTGATCCATGGCTGCTATGAGTTAAGCTCTAGCTAGAAGCTCGGCGATAATAATGAGCACAGTCCAGAATACGGGCGTTGAAAGTTCTTGCAGACGCTATCTTGAGACTAGACTAGACAGGGGCTAGAAGCCACCACTTTCTGCCAGAAAGACGAACAAATAGGGCAGTGGCGGAAATTGATCCATGCAAGGCGGTGAAAGCCGTGTCAGCTGAACCTTTCCCGCTTCCCGTCTCCATCTTCTTTAATGGCCTCCTTATGCGCATATATGCTGTTAACAACGTTCATCACACCACAGCTTTTCTCTACGAGTGTGTTATTTGCAGCTGATCCCTTTGTACTTCCCGGCACAACGAACCACAAGCCAAAGCCTGAAGGCGTTGATTATGCCAGATATCGTATCAGAGAAATGGCATCTCATTACATATCTTTGTCCGGTCTTCACGTCCAAGGTTCCGTCACTCAAGGTTCATGACGAGAGTAGATCTGTTCGTGAGATTCTTGAGAACCTCAAGACATTGTTTGAGTTCGAGTCATGGCTGCTCCCGGAAGCCCTTCAAGAAGTCCAGGCACAGTATGAATTGTGCAAAAACCCATGTCAAGAATTCCCTTCGATCTTGGATTCTCTCCTAGGGTTGTTTGAACAATCTGTTGAAGAAGGAGTTCTTGAATTTCATCCACACCAAGAACGGCCAAGACATATAAGTTCTACCTTCCCAGTAAGTAATTTTGAAGCCATTGGTCTTCGCCATTCCTTGAGAAAAAGCTCATCGCTTATTGAAATGCACAGGCTTATCCAAAACTGGAAGCCCTTAAATTCGAGCTTGAACGGCGGCACCGAAACAAGAGTGGCAATCTTTTGGGCCACGCGCGTGAGCTTGAATATCTGGTTTGGACCAACGTGACTATTGAACAATACTACGAGATCGTAGCTACCCTTGAACGCTTTAATAAAGGCGTAAATTGTATTTCTTCTAGTACTACGGACGATATTCCTCCCCAAGGCAGTGCTCATCCCTGGAAAGATGACGAATTGCAGACCGTGCGTGAAGCTAGGAATTGGTGCAAGAACATGAATACATTATTCCAAACATTCGCTGAAGGCCTGAAGAATTGCAATTCATCACACTCCGTAATGCTTCATTTGACCGGCTTTTGGGATGTTGAGGTTGATATGCTGTTGTCTTCGTGTTCGGACAGCCCCAGATGGCGCCAGACTACGTGCAGCGTTGCTGCCGATGAAAAGTAAGAACTTTCCGTCTTTTCCTAGGAACACGACTCAAAGTTCTTACTAGGCTTCTGTCAAACGTTCGTTTGCAGGGTGCAGATCGAATTAGCGATTTTTGTGCTATTCTACGCCTTCCCCGCCACAAGCTGTTACGCATTTTTTGTTCTACTTCTGAGATGTGGCATAAGTCTGAACAGATCTTGCCAACCCCCAAGGCGCACCCAACCATAAGTCTCCTGAGACTTCTGGAAGAACGTGCTCCCGGTCGAGCCAATGCAAACGTTGCACCCATTCTCTCCAAGAAGACGAAGAAAATCATCGCTGTCATTCTCGCAAGTTCTTTACTAAAACTTTGCGGTAGTCCATGGCTTCAGAAAGGATGGGATGCGGATAGTCTTTATTTCATGCATGACCCAAAAGCCGATGAAATTCTCGACCTCCAGAGGCCCTATTTCGTCTCCAACTTGGTATGGGAAAGCTCTGATGAAGCCGACACGGCAAACCCCAATTATCATTTACCCATTATTCTTGCCTTTGGTATACTTCTTATGGAACTCGAACTGGATCAAAGCATTGCGATAATAGAAGAAGACGAACAAGAGGCAGATGAAGGCTACCCACCGATTTACATGACCTTGCTCCGGATCTTCTTGCTCCGGAAGGAGGATTTAGACGACTGCTATCTATTGCAAGCAATCAATTCATGTCTCGAATTCAGCAATCGAGTAGACTCTATCAAGCACCCGTCATTTGATAATGATTTCAAAGTCCGAGCAGCAATCTTAAGGTATATTGTTCAACCTTTGAGCCAGCGTCTCGAAGCTGCTCATCCTGAAGTGTCGCTGGACACAACGATCTTACCACAACATTCAGTCAAAGCAAAATTCTCCCGAGTTTCCTACATGCGTGATGAGGAATCTTCATCGACAACTCGAACTTCTTCGACGACTACGACACCAAACTTACCCGCGGGGGAACGTCTGTCTGGGCTACAATCTATTCCCCCACAATTTGCATCTTGCGGAGAAGCCGGAGACCCTACAGCGACCAGTCTCCCACCCTCGCCGAGAGGTCGACGTGACTTCGAGATTGTTATCATATGCGCTTTGCCTCTAGAGGCTGATGCTGTCCAGGCACTGTTCGACAGACGCTTGGACATCAATAGCTACGGAAAGGCACAGGGAGACCAAAACGCGTACTCTGCAGGCGTGATGGGCTGCCACAACGTCGTTCTGGCTCATATGCCTGGGATGGGGAGGGTAAGTGCCGCAATCGTAGCCGCTCATTGCCGCTCTAGTTTTAGAGGGATCAAGCTTGCTCTCGTTGTCGGTATTTGTGGCGGCGTTCCCTTTACCAAAGACCGCGAAGAGATTTTGCTTGGAGATGTCGTCATTAGTGATGGGATTGTTCAGCACGGCTTCGGAAGGCAGTTTCCTGACCGGTTTGTCAGGAAGGACACGCTTCTCGACAATCTGGGAAGGCCTAACATGGAGATCCGCGCGCTGCTCGCTAAGTTGCGAGGCCGATCGGGTCGAAAGGCCATTCAAGGTAGGATGTCTGAACACCTCTCGGCATTGCAAAAGGAATTCGGCGAAGCGGCCACGTATCCCGGGGCTTCTCAGGACAAGCTGTTCGAGCCAAGTTATCGCCACAAGCACCAGATTCCTTCAAGTTGTGCAGCCTGTGCTGCCTGCAAGCAAAGAAGGGACCCTGTTTGCGAAGCATCTGTCGCTTTGAAATGCGAACAACTTGGCTGTGATCTGACTAAAATGATGCCCCGGTGCCGGTTGACCTCAATAAATCGGCAACCTTTTGTCCATTTTGGATTGGTTGCATCAGGAGATGCAGTCATGAAATCTGGAGAAGATCGCGACGAATTTGCTGCTGAAGAAGATGTAATTGCATTTGAGATGGAGGGAGCGGGAGTATGGGATAACTTCCCTGCTTGCTTGGTTATCAAAGGCGTTTGTGACTACGCTGATAGTCATAAGAGTAAACAATGGCAGAACTACGCTGCGGCAGCCGCAGCAGCTTGCATGAAGGCTGCCCTGGAGAACTGGGGGCAAAAGACATGGGAAAATATCCTGGAGGGTTCTGAGAGCTTGCAACAAAGTGAATGAATCTGCTCATAAGAGGTACCAATAAAATTACAAATATGCACTCCATCGAGCCTTAACACTGCCCCCAAACCCGGCCGGCCTCCTCATCCCACACTCTCCGGCACAACAGCCATAGCAATAGTATATGGGTGACGGATTACCACTATGTGATAGTTGCAGATGGAGAGTGTTACTACATGGGCGGGAATTCAGTTGCCGTTTGGGAAATGCAAGGCGACTGCCGTGGTATATCTTTTATCTTGGACGGCTGATTTATGACAATCTACGATACTGATATAGAATAGTATGGTTCTCCGAAGACAGAGATTTCATCAATTGGTTGTTTAAGGGAGAGGAGGACACTTGCTATGATGGGAGCGGCATTAAATCTTATCGAGTCTTTTGCGGTTAGACCGTGATGAATGGAGTGAAGAGCCTGGCATCTATTTGGCGGAGTGTCAGAAGACTAAGTAAGGGGAGGAAAAATAATGGCGTGGTGTCTTGATATCGCGGGGCTGGCTACTCCCATGTGGTGCCCAATTTGCTGTCGCTACAATTGTCCACTGTCTTCACACCTGTGTACTGTCGTTACTCAATGGAATGCCGATTTTCGCTTTATACTTGTTGTATCACTGATCATTTGAATTTTGATAGTTGAATACCTAAATCCATAGAAAATAGAGGCAAGTTAGCATGAAGTTCGGAATGGAAATCTGTCACGATGTCTCCGTGCGGAAAATCATTACCAGATCAGACGACAGTCTCGCTATCCAGCTTTGGAGTATACACAAATACTGAGGCAATAGAATGATTTTAATATTTTTGCTCACTGGGATGGATGACACACAAAATTCAAAACATCCATAAGGCATGCATGCTAGGTTTTATAGTTAAAGCACCTCCTAAGGATGGATTGGAAGGTAATGTCTTCTCAAAGGTTTCTTTAGAAGATTTTGTAAATCAAATTTGGCAATCATTTCTTCTCTCGAATAAAATATCCGCAAAGACTCTGTAATCTCTTGTACCGCCAATTCGGAACGTAAATGGGAGTTGCAGAGGCATTAAATTGATGTAGAGATCTAGCTCCAGAGGCGATCAAAGCTTGATTTGGTTTTTACATTAATGAGTAACTATGAGAGAAACCTCTACGCAGAAGCCGGGAGATTTTAAAATCCACTACTACCATTCATTGTTTTCTAGTGTGTCTAAGAACTGGTTGGAAGTCAATGAAACTTGTCCCTTTGCTGCAGCCTCTATCCACGCCACCCAAAGAGGATAGAGGGTTGAGCACAGGCTAATCAGCCCAACCCCTCCAAACTATTTATTGTACCTCAACGACAGACAAACATACAGCACCACACTTACTTTTCCATCATCTACAACATGTCTGGTCTTGATGAACAGCTGAGCCAACTCAGTCTCGGAGGATCAGATTCCAAAGAACCACAGACACAGCCCTCGCAACAGCAATCCACGCAGCCCATCGATGTTCTCGACAACTACGTGATCTTCAGCAACCTCTGTTCGCACCTAGACATTGCTGGCATCCTCCCATTGAAATCAGTCACGAGGAGATGGCTGGGCCATATCTCTACTCATTTGAAGGTGAGATGGAATATCAACAAGAAGCTGAAGAGATTCGTCGCTGATCCTCAAAGGTTCCGGACAAAAATGGGACGGCTTGATGCCCTCATTTCAGGCAGTTTTGTGATACAGTTTTTCGACGGCGTTGTTTGGGAGGAATCAGTCTTGGATATCTACATACATGAGACTAAGGCTGCGGAATTGGGTCATTACTTGGTCACGGAAGAAGGTTACGAGCTTCAAGTATCCTCGTCTCTCTTAGATGCCCAAGGATGTCCCAACGAAGCAGATCTTGTCAAGGTTGGTATTCCCCCTCGCATTAGTCATCATAACTCTTGCTGACATTCTATCCAACAGACTGCAACCTACCTGCGAAGCTGGACGGGAAAGGTTGGGGAGAGGCAAGCAAGATCCAGATAATGTCTTCGGCGTCTCTGCCAATCTGGTCGATTCTTGTGGGCTTCCACTCGACGGTCGTGGTGAACGTCATTTCTTGGAATAAAGCTTACTCAATATGTCCGGATGCCACATTTCTTGAACGCGAAACGTTCGTATTGCAGCCGCTCATTGACGGCTCTGAAAAGGCGATTGCCAAGTACGCTGAACGTGGATGGAGAAACTGGATCTCGCCAGAAGATCAACGTGCTGACGGGAAAGAACTACCTAGAAGCCTAGCCCCTAAGCCTAGTGGGCAATTTAGACGACTCGGGGATACGAAAACGTGGACGGTGAAACTGGATATACGTGGCGTTGACACCCCCATTGAACCCCGACTACTTTTAGAGCACGCTTGTTTCATCACCGAAGAGCTATCCTGGCGTGCCTCACACCATCAGGGCCCTCTTTCGGATTGTGGGCCATCCTAGTCGAGAACCCCATTCTACGATACAAGTATTGTGAAGCAGATCGTATGAATTTCTGGGAAGACATGAAAGGAATGCTGAACGACTTGACTAAACTTGAGATCGAAAAAATGGACGAAGATGATCGACCTGACTGGTTTACTGCCTTTTTCGCCGCTCCTGATCGACAAGGACACCCCAACTATCGTGCGTTAGATCCTCTTGAAAAACCTTCGACATAGGCTTACTATGACAAGTTGTCCCACAGTGGTACGCAGACTGGGAGCGTGCGAAGAGAGAGACCAGCGATATATTATTGCGCCAGGCTTCCGAACCATTAAGAGAACCCGAACCAGACACCGCATGAGGAAAGACGAGCTTTTTTTTCATTAGATTGTGATATTTAGAAAAGTTTAGGGTGGGTTATCGGCATATCGTGTGATATATATTCGACTTTCCTGGCCAAAAGATACCCAGTTTTGCATCATACACTTGGACTATTTTACAGTATCCTAGAGCACAACAAGAGACTACACTGTGATCCAACTTCATCAGTTCTTCGATTAATTATTCTTCCATACGAAGTATATTGCTTACCAATAGGCATCAGTACTATCCTTATAGGAAAAAATCCAGTGCTTCTCTACCACTTCCATTTATTCTTCTCGTCTGGCCGAGTAGTCCGACTCTTTGCCTGCCAACACCTCTTCGATCACATGCGAGTCAGAAATTTGACGAGAGTAATCGTGTCCGCGCAGCGATTCTGATATTTGAGCCACCATGAAGATGCTTCAATACACTATTAATAATTACTATCGATGTTGCACTTAATTCAGAAGTCTGGCGAAGGTAATCTGCTCAAAAGTGGAATCACCTGACCTGCCCCTTTTTCTCCTTGAAACGCGAATACACCTCATCTAATCTCGCTTGCCTAGCGACCAAGATCGAGCCAAAATTGAACAGGAAGAGAGAGAGAAAAAAAAGTACCAATTGCTACATTTCGAGGCTACAAGAAGCAAAAAGGTTCGATGGTGGCGTAGAAGCTGGGTATTTTTTTGCCCGAATACTGCACACCCTTCTACATCCTCGTGGGTCATACAGGGACTTTTTTCCCGCACTCCCTCCCTGAAAGTTGTTGCACATGACATAACGAGCCTAATCGTTTAAGTCTGTGCTTTCAGGGCATTTTCAGCGCTTACCGAAACCCACTTCAGGCTCCTGAAATTCAAAAATTATTATCATTATAAATGGTATTAAACAATAACAAAAGAAGAATCTTATTTAATTTGTAAATATAAAGAATATCAAATAAAATTATTTCCTATCACTAAAAATTCAAAATTTTAATTATTCTCATTTTTAGTTTTGGTGCGAAATGCCCTGAAAGCACAGACTTAAACGATTAGGCTCGTAACCGGGCTCATGATTGCTCAAGCACTACCTCATGATGAGGCATCGGCTTTATTGCGAAGACTGCTCAATCTCTGGCTCTCTGGGCTCTGGATCCGTTGCAGATAGTGCTCAGCCTCGCTGGGTTTATTGCGCAGAAAATTAACATATTCTAGTACATATTTGAGAAAAATCAAAGCGAAAGCTGGCCGGAATGTGCTTTGACCCTCCGCAGCTTCCGAGCGCCACCTGGGCAGGAACTCGAAACCAATCAACAATGTATCGCGACTTCCAAGGAGAACAATTGCATACGCGACGTTGGTCGCGACTTCCGTTCGAGAGAATGCGCGCTCACTCGAACTGGCAGCAGACATGAAGGCGAAGGAGGAAAGAAGAAATGGCGGCAGAGATTTTCTTCTGCTTTTGTGTCGGCGCCAGCTGCTGCAGGCCCACACACACCAAGCTACAGGGAAAATAGCCAAAATCGAGCTACTGCAGCTTCGATATCGCACTGCGTCACCTTCTGGACTGAAGTCTTCCAGAAGCATTATTCTAGAGCGCACTGCTTCAATTGTGATGATGAACAATGTACAATTTTCGAGGAGTTCCCCGCACCTTCTTCACATTGTCCTCATTTCAACAAAGTTTATATCAATTTGATGAACAGTTTGCTTTCCGGGGATTCGGGTTCACAAAGTCTCATTTTCGCACACAGTTCTGGATATCATTCAAGCTTCTTCTATCCTTTTTGGTGCAACGTCCTGGACCACGAAGAAGTACTGAATGCGCGGGGTCATCCAAGCATCTCATCCCGTTTCTCCTATTTCATGCAAAAATTTCTCTTTCAAACTACGTCAAGCTCTCTCCGTAACGAGCGAGGCTAGCAAGATCCAAAAAATGCTCCTCGTCCGCCCTAGCAGCCGCTTCCGAATGACTGGCAGCAGTAAAGAATTTCTGAAAAGTCTCTTCGTCTTCCCAAATACGCTGGGCATATTAGTCGTACTCAAAGTTCTCCTGTGTTCCCCCATTGTCTATTCCAAGGACACGATTTTACTTTCAAGCATGCCGAGCCACTTTTTCCTATTACCTCGATTTATTTGTGCTCGTGACTCCTGCACTGATTGGCTCGCTTACGAGAAAAGGGGCGATTGAGTCCATTTTGAAGTACCCTAAAGATGAGAAAACGGAATAAAAGCTACGCTTTATAAGTTCATATGGAAGAATCTAGCTTCAAAAATAGCACTAATACATCAGGTGCTTGCACAATTTCTACCTTTTGCAACATTTATAGTCAAAATCTGCGGGCCCACTACAGAGGCGCCAGCTGACCTGTTTTGGGAACAACAAATGTGATCGCGCATTATAGTAGACTGTCTGAATGAATTATAATTGCTTTATTTCTGTGATTACATTCTCGATGAAGACACATCTCGGAAAACTGCATGGTAATGAAAGTAATATATCAACACATTGCTAGGTCAGAACCTTGTATCCAGTGGCGCCCAAGAACTTCACACACGCAATGCATCGCAATGGGCTGTAAATCCGCACTCCCCTTTATCACGATCTCTAACTTTACGTTTTGATAAAACCCCCCACAATTCTCCCAATCTTCGTCCATGCACTGGTCTTGATTCTTGGGACAAGCTGCTTGTCTTGATTCTCCGTCATCCATCCAGACTCGAGAGCCAGTTTGCAAATGGCAGGCCATTGTCTTTCACTATTATAATATGTATCCTCGAATTCTTTCAGGAAATCTGCGTGGAGCTCAGACGCCAGGATTTGGAGAAGCTTGAAAGTTTGTTCGTGGAGATTGAGATAATCGTATTCGAGGTTCGGGAGCTCGGCTGCCATACACTCTCGTAATGCCTGAAGTAGCTGAAGGGGTGTAAGGCGTTTTGTAGCATGCCATTTACGACTCTGGGGAGTTTTCGTTGAACTATTGATACGATCGATATTTCTGGCTCGCTCAATAAGGACTTTCTCAATGTCTTGGATCATGAATGCCATACTTCTATGAGGCGTAAAGTTTTCGTGCAGAATTTGGCCTATAGAAGAAGGATTTTCCAGACGTCGTACATTATTTCTCGACCATTTCACAGTCTGTCGGCGACGATGTGGAACAAAATTGTGTGCGGAGTATCCGGCTACTAGCAAGATCTGAATGTAGCAATCTTCCAAATTCTGCGGTCGTCTCCCAATAAACACTCGGTCTTCCTTGTGTGTTACAATGAGCTCTTCAATCAAAGGCCAGGGGCTGATAGATCCCTTCAGATGCCTAAGACCATTGTAGAGATGCGCTGGAAATATTGCCGTGCCCCAGTCATTAACTACTACACATCCAAATGTGTTCAGGTCCACAGTCAGACAGGCTGCGAAGGTTCCGGAAAGGATTGGGTGTCGCTTGTGCAGAAAATAGCGTTCGCTCTCTCCTGTAAATGGTTTCTTGTCTCTCAGAAACACACCTTTCCTGTACTCAAAGGTCAGGTCGCCGCACTCCCTACTGCTTAGAAGGTCAACAAACTTCTGGGACTTCTGCTCCTTACTTCTAGCTCATACAGAGGGCTGTTCCAGACTTTTTGATGCCAGATCCATGAATCGGCCAACCTTTTCTGTTGCATTCTCATGGAGCTTCCAAAATTGATGAAACGCATTGTCGACAGAATCGCCGAGAATTTGACGAATATCAAGACAAGTTGTGATCATGGACAATGAAAGCGATATTTCCCGAGCCTTAAACATCTGGAGAAGTCCATGTGTAAACTCATCGGTTGCATAAAATGGCCAGTCCACAACCCATTGCAAATATAAATCCGGCAAAATTTCATGAAACAGAATGAAGTCTTCCTGGATCTCTTTCTCGAGCCCCGGAAAATCATCTAACCAAGGTTGATTGACCTTGAAATACCTTCTCTCCGTATATAGAAAGCACTTTTATTCCGGTGGGGAAGAGTGTCTAAAACGTAGCACAGAATATCGTTCGCCGAAGTGAAAGTCCATTCTCGAAAGACTTGTATTTGCTCCTCGTTCAAGGTCAAAATTTCCTCAACGTTGTAGGTAGTTTTAGCCTCAGGATGAGCCACGAGGATCTCTTCATGCGTCCTAATTGCTAACCTAATTCATTTAAGATTAGCTTCATGCGGTCGCTGGTCCTCAAGATAGGTACCTACTGGAAGGCGGCATTTGTCGTGACTGAAGCAATAATCAAATCAACTATGCCGTTCTTGTAATCGACCCACAGACGGAAAACAAAATCTCGCAATTGCCGCAGGTCCTCAAGCATGCAGATAACAGCAAACGTTTCTTCTTCCTTCGCTACCTGATCATCGGCCGGTCGTTCTAGTTCATAAACCGGCTGAGAAGCTTTCGTGCCAGAATCGACCGACTCGGCATTGTCTTCGAGGGGTTCTTCAACCTCAAGTGCCGCGAAACGATTTTCCAGAGCCTCAAAAGCCCCATCGGTTCTGGGACTTTCGGAAGATAGGTCAGACTGAAAGCGAGGCTGAAGAGTAAGAATGACCTCCTCCATCAGGGTCGTGAAATACCAATGTCTCTCGTTGGAGTCTGTATCGCTAGAGTTCTCCTCAAAGTGAGCCATGCATCGTTTCCGGGCAGATACTGCTCGAAATCCAGCCCGAATGACGACGGATGGAACGGTGAGTAAAGGCTTCTTTGACATGACAATAGCAGTAGCCAATGGTACGAGCTCATTCAAATTGACTAGGTAAGACCCCTTCTCTTGTCTTGTTCACTGTGGGTTGGAAGACTGGCTTCCTCCTTCCGCCTTCGTGGCCTCTTTTCGGGCTTTTCCCTTCAATCGTGATCCTTCCCCCCCCCCCCCCGGCCCAGTACTGGTGCTCGATTTGGTAGGTTGGGGCTTGTAACCGCATTTCCAGGCGCTTTCCGAACGCCATCCTAAGAAGATGGAAGTATCGGCTTTGTACCGCTTGTAGGTACTATCCAAAAGGCTTGGTAACATGGTGACGAGTTTGATTGATAGGAGGACAGGATAGATTTGCTCTTTGCTGGGGCTCCACTGGGACTCAAGTAGGTAAGCTCCCTTCTTTTTCCCAGAGGCAATCTAGTTGGTAAAAGCAAATATGCGAAGCAAGCAACCGGAAAATTAACAGGTATCTTGACAGAGATTGAGGGAACGCCAGCTTCAAAAAATAAAATTTGGCACAGCAAATTGTGAATGGTTAGTCAATGTCGTCAAGAACCCCCTTTCTTCAAGGGACTTTTTCCAAAAATTCAATATTGAACGGTAGGCCGGAAGGTTTCTCGAATTGAAAATTAAGTAATTGCCTAAACTATCTAATCAAGCCCGATGTATCTATCGTGCTCAATTATATTCTCACAAAGCTTATCGGCCATCAGATGCAACGAAACAGGTAATATACCAAGGTCACTTCATAGATCTATCCCTCGCTCGTCATCCGTAGAGAAAAGGCTTTAGCATAAGTCGAAATCAGCGTCCCTCTACCAGAAGCCCGCACCGTTGACATCCTCGTTGGTTGCGTCACTGTCAACATCACTCTCGCTTCCTGGAGTCTCAGGGATGTTATGATGTGAGGCTTCTTCTGCTTGTTCGGTTTGGCTCTCAGAACGCTTACGCTTTTGAGTGCTCGTATCCTCAACTTTGCATGAATTTCTGTTCGGAATGAGCTTTCCCTCGGATTCCGAAGCGTCAATGTCTACCTTGACGTCGGACATTGGAGTGGATTTGGATTTCCTGGGTTGGTAAGCATTCGTGGCATGTCTTTTGGCTTTTTTGATTTCCTTGCTCGGTTCAGGGAAAGGATCAGGAATCTCTTCGTCATCGGGTGATAGCTGTCTAGTCTGTTTCAGCTGGGGCGATGGTGTGGCCGTGTGGCCGTCGTTGGTGTTCTGACCAGCGGCGGTGGAGGCGGCATTGCTTGAATTTGATTCCGAACTTGAAGAGGATCGATAATTCTGTTCCGCGTCTCGAATCTTTCGTTTGATCCATGGGTCCTTTTCGACTTGCAGTCTAATGGCAGTTGATTTGCGCCAGGGAGCAGGGCGATCGTCTTCCAACTGAGGATACTTCTTCTTGCCGGGATTCAGGACTTTCTCGCCTCTCCTCTCTGATGTGGGGAGATTTGCATTAGCGTTTTCTCTTTCAAAGGAAATTCAAGGAAAGACCCGAGTTTCCTCTCTAATATCTCTGATGAAATGACTAAGCCAAACTCTTTGGCTTCAAGCACAAATTATAACTGGATTTATCTGTGGAATGTTTGTTACTTATGGATCCTGCCCTCCATGTATCGATTATAGTCATTGGTTAGTCTTCGCCACTTGAGAGGTTTTCCTTGCTCGAGTTGCTTCAAAATCATATAGATGAGCCTCTCGTTCTCAACGTCAAGCCACTACACTTGATCAGTCATTCATTCATTGATGAAGATAGAGTGATGTCTCGAGGGCTGGACCTCGGGTTATGAGATCTTTCCAAAAAGATGCTAGGTAGTAGAGTCAAAGAAAGGGCTACTCACGAAAGAACGCTCCTTCCGCGTGGGAGCGAAGTTTCGATAGCGAACTTGATGTCGCCAAACATTCAGCGCTTTAATATGTTCCGGGTTGGTAAAATCAAAAGTAGCTCGGAATTCTGGTTCCTTCTCTTTGAAGTAAAAAGGCTCGTCTGGCGCTGGGATATAGTTACCCGAGCCGTCTGGGTCTGGTATTTCAGCCCGGATGTGGATCTCGAATTTCGACCTGTCCTCAACTCCGACTTTTGCGGTTTCCAGGTCCAGGCCCTCTCGAATCATTCGATGTCCTCTAGGCCTTCGAGGACGATGCTTCCTACCGGTACTCGTCTGCACCTGTCTCTTTTACTTTGGTTTAGTAAACAATTTTCCACATGGTCGCGAGTAAACTTCCGACTTACTTCGATATTAGATTCCGATGACGGCTCAATGGAACTCTGGGTGTTGTGGTGGCCTGCCCGACGAGATACCGCAAGTGCTGCCTCTTTCTCGATTTGTTCCCTATTCGTTCTTGCCTCAACTTTATCACCATCCGTATTTGGCCAAGTTCGCATGTCAACAGCTCCTATTTCATACCCAGTTGACGTATCACCCCTGAAATTTATTGGCTGCCTACGCGATAGAGTATGAGCGCCACCGACATTGAACCCGCGGGCTCCAGTGGCGGCGTGAAATGGTTGAGAACGAATATGATTTCGCCACGCATTTTCCGCAACTGCATATTCTGGGGAGCCCGGATAGTATATATCTTTGTTGATGTAGGCTTCCATGTCTCTTGCCCGAGCGAGTAATTCCTCGGGACGATTGAAAATATATCGTGGGGCTCTCAAAAAGGGCGTGATAATCCCCGTCATAAGAGGACTCCCTCCAATCCGTTGAGCAAGAGCATCAGCTGTTGCGAGTTGAAACGAACTAGCATTGCGAATCCCGTTGTGAGGTGTGCTCGCATTGGCGCTGAGGTAATGCTCGATGGCATATGCTAGTGTAATGCATTGTGCCCCGTCTGCAAGGTCGAAATGCGCAAAAGGGCCAGTAGTGAGGGCAACCATGTCTGTGATTAGCTGAGTACAACAGTTAGCCAACTTTGATTTTACTAAAACAAGAAGAGAACCAATTAGGGAAACTTGGGCAACTGCAGACGCAGACACGCAGAGCGAGTGCCGCGGAGGGATGTTTGGCCCCTAACGAGCGCCGCAAGCCCTTTCCCGTGCCACTTGACCGAAGTAGCGAAACTAGTTGCGAGTTCGTGGGATTTTACGTACTTGCGATTTTAGTCAACTGGTAAAGGTATGGTCCCGTCTCGAGAGAAGCAGCGGTCCCTTGGGCGTTGCTCGTTCGTGCGCGTCGTACGATGACAGTGGAAGTTAGTAGATATTTATATTCTGCAAACCTTCACTGAAGTCAGTATGTATACCAAAAGAATTCCCTTGACTGGAATTATTCAAGTGAAGGCACATAGGACGTGAAAGTGTGCTTATAGGGCAAAGTTTGTTGAAGTGTTTCTCTAGTGTTTGTGACGCGGCCCGCGAGTTAATAGTGACTCGAGCAGCAAAGTTTCATTGACTCTTCGACAAGTCAATCGAAACCAAATATGGAATGATTAATGTTCATAAACGCTAGAACTAACAGAGGATAGTGGAGGGCAGACACTAGAGTCTTGATAACACTCATTTTGCAGACTGTTGGGTTTCTTGTGAGGGAGAATGGCGAATGCAGGAGGGAGGGTAAGAGAGAACAGTGGCATAACGTACAGAGCAGTTTCCCAAAAAGAGAATTTATTGGATTATGACTTCTGGAAGTTCTTTGTGACCATTTACAGCGTTGCTGGGACTCAAAGAGGACTGAGGTCGCTGGGGAGGTGCGGTGGGAGGTGTTGATGTGGGATCGCTGAGGATTTTCAAAGGTCAGTAAATGCGAAGTTTGTGCGGAGAAAAAACTCGGTCGCTGAAGTACGCTAAAATAGCTCGTTCGGATAAGAAGCAATAAGAAGATAATCGAAAAGAGCTCAAAGAAGCATGGTCTATTGGAGAAAAGGACGTACTTGTGACTTTGTCGCTGAAGTTATGGCTGCCCGAGGCAAGGTTTGAAGTCGAGTTGACGGTCTTGATCCCAAGATGTTTTAGAGATATGAAGAATGTAAGACGGTGCCTGAAATTTTCAGAGTACGTGTAGAGTGTTGAAGTAAATAGCCCGAAAGAAAATCACAATTCACACCGTCTCAGGGCAGGTGTGCCTTGCGTTTGCCCCGGCAACCACGAAGTCGGGTTTCGAAGCCACCCGGTCTAGCAGCCGTCGTCACCCCCATAATTTTATGGATTTTCAATTTGCATAAAAAAATTGCTGCATGTAAAAGAATATGACAGCGCTCTTAACAACACGCTCTCTGGAGAACTAGCCTGTTTCGGTGTGGGGTTCCCTTGTTGTTTACACGGTCTAATCCCTTAAAAAAAGCCTCTGATCTTTGGGTTTTCATAATTAACATTTATATGATACCACAAGATTATCAATCTTTCACGCCCTTCATGGGCCGGAAAGGTTAGGCCAGGAAGAAAGAGGGAGAAGGGGGGTCATGTGACACTCCATGAAAAACACATCAACAGGGTGAATATCGAGCTCACAATTCACGGAGTAGAGATAGTAAGGAATGGTGCATGCAATAAGCCCATCTCATCAAAAGTAAGAGAGCAAATTTGGGAACATTTCAATCACTCCCGGCGAGAGACATAGCACAGCTCAAATTTCTAACTCGACAACAGAAAATTAATGAGAATGTCCCACAGTACATGAGACATTTAGAAAATCCAAAATATGTCCCCACTCGTGAACATACCATTATTCTCCCAAATCACAACTTGTGCTAGAGTAGATACCCCCGGTCTTGGCAGAGATCATCTGCCAAATTACGCCACCTTATTAGTCGATTCAAATGAACAGAAAGAAAAGGACTGACTTCAAAGCCCCTTCATACTTGTAAGAGATCTTATATTTATACACTCTTGGTTTGCCAATGCTTCGTTCGTACAGAACATAATTTTGACTAAACAAGCAACATCAGAGTCTCAGAGTAAGGAAAACGAAACAGTACGCAAATAACAATCCCAGAGCATTTCCAACGTATACTAAGCAAGGAGTGTTTTCATTTCCCAATGATACAAAAACAACACAGAATTTCTCCCAGTCTTCGAGACAAGGCGTTTGATCTTGACTGGCGGACAACGCATGTCAGATTTGGAAGCTCGGGGTTCTCGTCAACCCCGTAATCTCCGCCACTACTGAGTCTTACTGCAGTCTTTCGTTAATTTAGATAGCCAAGAACCCTGTATCCATGACGTGACTCGGCCTCATGGGATACAACATACGATTTGTGTAAATTGCTGATATTGAGAGGCGCGGACGTTCAGATCGGGGGCTCCTGCGAATTCGGCATCACTTCCCATTGGCGAGAAAGTCCGACAACAAGCTAAATATTTCCCACATCATGCAAAAATAGACATCAACGTCATTAAGGGGAGTGCCTATTTTTAAAAGGGTTAAAGCTTAGTATGCTAGGGATTCGATTCTTCGGTGTTGGGGTAGGCTTTCCAAAAGATAGGGGATATCAAGTGATCATAGCTGAAATCAGTAGGATTGGGGGCTCCCGGTAGACCAAAAAAAGCGGCAGTAATTGTTGTGCTTTTTGAATGTTCCACTCGGCGTGTTGCACATTCAGAATTAGCGCCGCTTTTTCTGTCCACCAGGAGGGGCGATTATCTGGGATGATGAGCTAAGACGAATTTTCTCAAAGGTAGGGAAAATTGTGCCCAAATGTGGATGGAATTGAGATTCGAGAAGCACTACGAAGCCAACAAATGCCATTCAGAGACACCCCTTGTGATCGATACAGAAACCTCATCTAGACCAATACTTTGAGAAAAAGACCATTACGCGTGAAATTTCCCCATTTGCCCAAGTCTATGTCCCCAAAAAAATCTAAGCCTTTCCGTTCGTCTCAGGTTTCTTCGTATAAACTTTAGAGTAGTCCATTGCTGGGAACTCCTCTCTCAATTGAACCAAATCACCCAGCCCCGACAATAACGCATAAATATCAGCTGATGCCACGAGAAGACTCTTCCCTCTGCTCAACACCTGCTTCACACCAGGAGGTCCAAAAGCGAGTCCAGATGCCGGTTTATTGTGCTTCGCCAAAGCGGCTTCGTATTCCGCCACCGCCTCAAGCCATTCCGGCTCCGTGCCCAGCAATCCGCCGCGCGGAAGATCCATACTGATTCTAGCATCCAAAGTTCCGAGCCAAACACTGTCAATCTCATCACCGCATTCGGTGAGAATCCCATCGAGGTTGCGCATGCCAGCTAAAGATTCGATTTGGATGATGATGGCAGCTTGTCTGTTGAGGTTTTGATGGAAAGTGAGAGTTTCGTCGACCTTTTGGTCAGAAAGGCCCGGAAACCATCTGGATGGAGGTGCTGAGCGGGTACCCCTCACCTTCGCGCCGAACTTGGCAGCGGAGGTAATGTGCCTGGCTTGCTCTACTGTCTCGACTTGAGGAACGACAATACTAGCTCCCGCATCCAGGGCGAAGCCAATGGCAGCATGGTCGTGACCTGGAACACGGACAAATGGCATTGACTTTCCTTCACTTATAAATGAAATGTCATGGACCAGCTGAAGTAGTTGCAGTTAGTATACTAAACGAGATCTAGGACAAACGGCTCTAACCTGAGTCATTGTTTCCACATTCATTGACGCGTGTTCCCAATCAATCCACACCAAATCAAATCCAAAGAGGGCGACCAATTTTGCAATTGGTGGCGAAGCTAATCCCATAAAGTAACCAAGGATAGGCTTTATCTTTCCAGCATGGGCATCTGCAATAGCCTCACGGGCCCGATGGGGCTGAAAGAGCGAAGGTGCTCGGTATGCTGCCATTCCTAGCTTGGCAACTTCCGCCGGATCGACTGGAGTGGCAGCTTTGGCATTGATAGATGCCGAGATAGGTCTCTGTACACTGGCAATACTGGCCATCTTAACACTTGGAGGAAGGATATGGTTTCAGGAAATTCGGTGGCTTGAACAGAAGATTTGAATCTGATCGAAACTTGTTGGGAGGAGTAAAGAGACTACTTATAGAGAATTTTATCGCCCCAGAAGGGAGGACGGCAGCTTTGTACACTGATACACCATGCATGCACCCTCCAAAAATGACGCTTGCGCAGTTTCCCACTTTTCACACAGTCTTTGAGCGTGTCTAAAATTCTGCTAAGGTAATGCTGACAATGAATCCATGCTATAGCCTCCGAGGGGTTTCGTACATCAGAGTAATAGAGAGTTGGGCGAAGCTTCCCGAGGATTCACGGCCGCTTGGTATGCCCACTGCAGAATAACGGGGAAGCGGCTTTAGAGGATTTTACGTACGATGTAACCTCGTGAATTGTGGTGACTTCCAGGTTAAGAAGTCCCCGCAAGGCTGAGATGCGGCGACCTGCACCTGCTTGGCACGCGCAATAGGCGATGGCTAGATAAATGATACCCGGCCGGTCAGCAATTGCTAGAGGCTTGAGCCACAGTAACTGTCCATGCTTCGTTCTGTGCTTCGGGACCGTTTGTTGAATGCGGACATATGACCGAAATCCAGAAAGATGAAGGATAGAAAGTTAGCGACTCGAGAACAAATTCGATCGCCGCGAAGGTTTTGGTAGAGTCTGCTGAGTAAGCCACGCCTATTTCAGGAGCTCGACCGCCACCCCAGCCCCCCAAGTTTACAGTATTATGTCGACCGCGACGAATTTTCTATTGCTCGATAACTTCGCATCGCAGGCTTTTGAAACGATGTAAAGCTTGCAGGTATTGTGCGTCGGATTCAGTCGTCCTTCGCCTCAGGAAGCACCAAAACCTCTGCAACAGCTGGCAGGTTTGCGCATCAACCCCCCTGAATTGCCCCTCGGAGCCACCGCAATCTGCTATTCATAAGCAGAAGTCCGAGCAAACTTCTCGCTACCGAGTCAATTCTATATTAACATTGCCTCACAGTGTTTTCCGCTGACTCGTTAGGTCTCACCTGTGTCCTCGTCGCCTAGGGCCCAGGTGACCGGCCGGCGGCCAGGCTGGCCTCGCAATAGCACATGGGGATTTCAATGTCTCTACAGCGTGGATGTTTTTTCAGATGCCGCCACGTCTGAGCAACATGTGTTAAGTTCTTAATTCCCCTTTCGACTTTTGTTGAACGCATTGGTCTTTGCCGCTAAGCGAGGGGCATTCTTTCGGAATACTCGGACGTAGACCACGGCTACAGTGCGCAATCACTATCGGCAAAAACGAATAATAAGATTTTTGCTAGGGCTGTCCCCCCTGCGTATGCAAGCCAATCAGCTTAGTGAAATAAGGCTATCTAATTCTCCAAAATATCAGATAGCCTCGACCCTGGACTAACTCCGCCTTGACCAACTCATTCAGCCCAATCTGCATATTAAAAATGCATCTCGCGTCATACAATATGACGATACTACACCGAATTATGTCTTCATTGTGGCCTCCTTTACTACACCGGAGCCCTGACGATATGTCTTTGCTATGAAGAAAGCTCGACACTCCTCCACATCTGGGACTTCTGATCCACGCTTTTATAAACCCGATGCTCCCTGAAGACAATGTCATTAGATTTTTGAGTATGTTTTTAACTATGAGAGCTATTTTTGACTTCTTAGGACGACGGCCCAGCACGGTACCCGCGATGGATCAAATTTACTTTGCCTGGTGGGTTGATAAAGTGAGTGGCACAGCTCGACCCCAGTGACGGCTATGCGGATAACAGATTTGCAATTGACCCTTCATAGAATGGCGGACGAAGGCGGACGAAGACATCCGAGTGCTCTCAACGCCACCGCATCTTCCGAATCTCGAACTATCTGAATGTAACGCAAAATCGAAAATGAATGCAAAGTACTGCTGTGATTGCAAGCGGTGTCGTCCCACAGAGCACAAGACGATCAACCGACCACTGTGTGTATCATCCGACTCCCCTCGGGGTCTACTTACATACGAGTGGTCTTGCCACACTATCTTTCATGCCCATATACAAGGTCCATCTCCCAATCAGTATGCCGAACGCAACAAAAATACCTCAATGTCCGCTCCTGGTGCTTGCCGCTCCGAAATATCTTGATGGCTCCTTCTATCGATCGGCCACGTGCCACTCTCTCGGAGGAATCATGCCTGAGTAATAATATTTGAATTCTTGGAGACCATTGTTACTATTCTTCTTCGCCACTTCGCTTGTTACTGACTCCCCAAAGTCGAATGGCAACAATTTACAAATCAACCCCTTGAAAGGAAACTGCAATTTTCATCGTCCACGTTTAAATTTGATGAGCAGAAGACCTCCACACTTGTTACGCTCAATCTCTCAAATGGAATAGCTATGAATGAATTCACTGGATATGGTGAGTTGAACGACAACTGATTTGCTAAATTACCAGCAGGTTTGAAGTACAAATCCTTCTTTCCTATCTCCCTCGAGCAAAATTGACGGTCTACTACGTCCGCATACATCCAAATAAAGGAACGCATTTTACAACGAGCGAATGACGAGACCATCCTCCTTTCATATTCCACCTAGTTTCAACTCCCTCGCCTCCTTGTGGTAACTTCGACTGCGATTCCCCCACCGATCTGTGTTTGAGATTACAAGCTTTGGTCCGCATCGGTGTCAGCCTAGGCAGACCGCTTACCCCAGCCAATCTCAGGCTGAGGTTGGAACTCCTCATCCGTGTCTTTGGTGGCAGCTTCAGCTGTGCGTTTGCCCCACCCAATTTCAGGCTGAGGTTGAAATTCTTCGTCGGTATCCCTAGGAGTAGCAGACCCGCTACCCCAACCAGTGTGTTGTTGAGGAAAGAAGTCATCGCCTACATCTCTGGTAGCAAAGACAGATCGTTTGTCTTCTCCCCAACCCGTATGCTGCTGGGGGAAGAAGGAGGCGTCAGTGTCCTCAGATGCCAGAGGAGCAGCCTTTACGAGGCCCAGGAAGGTGATGAAGATGGGGAAGACTACGGCCTGGTACTTCATCTTGGAGATTGGTATTATGGAGAAGGATCGAGCAATTGGTAAGTCGAGGTTGCTTTCTTGCTTTGGAGTGGCGATAATTGCGTAGTAGAATTCTCGAGCTCTGATGGACTCAAAAGACCTGCTTTATATAACTCAAACCAGCTGGAAACTGCAGTCAGCTTATTCGAGCACGACATTCGGAGCGTTCACAGATGGAAAGATATTCGTTGCGCCGTCTAACCACTTGTTGGTACTGATCTGTTTGTGTTACGGCACGCGCGCGGACACTCCGGGGTGGAGTTGATGGTACACACTCTTTCCTTAAGTCTTTTGGCATGATGATTGGCCACAGAGGTCCTCTCTGCTATGCTCGTGCAGTCTCGTTTAATGGCACTCAGAGAATGGGGGGTGGCTAGCGCTCATATCGCGCCGGGTTCCCCGGATTTTCAGGTTACACGCCAACGCTAGGTACCTAACAGTATTCTCCTAAGCTCCACAAATCCGGGGGTTTTCAAACCTGTGAAGTGGTAGCAAGTTAATATCACACCTTGATTAGTCTTGAGATGTTAGATTAGTATCAGTCATGTTTTGAGTTCAATCTCCCTTCTCGAACACAAACCCATCTTTCTTTACCAAAGTTGACCGTCAACTTTCAGTGCCTCATTTTTAATCCCGCAGTCCTTTGAAAGCCTTCATCGTAGCACGAAACAGTTGTAGTAGATCATTTCTCCATAAAGGATGTGTTGGTATTACCCTCAAGCATCTTAGCGGCACAGGCAGTATAACTGGTAAGGAGGGGCATTAATCTTGTGATACAGGCTGGCCGACTGACGCTAACATCAGTATGTTGGTGGCTCAGAACATTCATTTCATCAGTAGGTCTTCTACTCGAGAGTGCATTTTATTTTGCCTAAATTGGTTATCAATACAAACGCTGGCGTCGATACAGCGCATGTTCTTGTTCAAAAATATTCGGAAGGGAGCGAAAACACGAAGATGACGAAAGACTACTTGACGATACTGAAGCTTTTTCTCTTTCAGAGACCACAAGCAGTGACACTGGAAGCCGCCGCAAGCTTGGGATCTCCAGATGTCTATCGGTCTCACTTTTCCTCAACACAGTACTGACGGCTTTGTGCATCTACCTTTTTACTCGGGATGAGCCAATCACTCAAACTCCCTTCCCACAGTCCATTTATTGTAAGATGCCAATGAAATCAAAACTTGCCCTCTAATGTATTGACAACCATCAGCACCAGCACAAGGCGCTCTAGCGTACAAGACCGTCATCTTTCACAGTAACGCAGGCAATGACACAACCATTTACCAGGGACCGCCCTCAGAAGAAGTAGATGCAGCATGGGAGGATCTGTATCGAAGTATTGTTCACCCTCTGCTTAGTTAACAGAGCTTACGAAAGCTCCAGACGTAGGAATAAGTCAGATAGACAAAGAATCCGCCTCGAAACTCCCAAATGCAACTGCACCTCTAGGAAATAACAGTGACCAATACATCGTGGCGTTAGATGTCTTCCATCAGCTGCACTGCTTGAACATGATTCGCAAAAGTCTTTACCCTGATTACTATGGCGGTCATCCATTAGCTGTCAACACTTCGCATGGTAAGCTCAATGAGACGGTTGAGGGGAACGAATGGCACATAGGTAACTCTCTCCGTTTCCATCTTCGGCCGGGAGGATATGCTAACAAATGGGGAAAGCGCATTGTGTAGACTCCATCCGCCAATCACTGATGTGCTCTGTCGACATCTCGACGATATTCTGGCATTGGATCCCAGAGTTACAGCAGAGTGCTCCGAGTGCGCAGACTACGCATACGTGTAGGGATTTTGATGCAGTGAAGGAGTGGGCTGAAGAGCATGTTCTGGTGGGGGAGTTTGACAACAAGAACCCATTTTGATGTTTGAACATCATAATCATGTCCTGTTCAGAGCCAATTTTGAATATTCCACGAATTTATACTTGCTTTACTTGGGAGTCTCCACCTCTCCACATGTCACCGTTTCCTAAGCTCAAGTACCTCTCCCTCGACCCCAAACGCGACGCATCCACTCCCGCTCCCTGTTCTAGCATCCCTCAATTCTCCAAATCTCACTTTCACATCTTCGATTTCCTCTTGCGTATTATCATCACCTCGTCCTCTTGATCCAACGATTGTATCCAGGGTGTGGTTCCGAGAAGTCATCAACATCCTCAGGAATCCGGTTCGGCCGACGCCTAGTCCGTCGTTATGGACAATGGCCGCGGCACCTATCAAGATGGCAAGTATGTTGAGCAAAGCGCAACCACCATATACGGCTACTAGCGGAACCCAATTGTAGCTCCATTTGTTCTCGAAAGTGGTAACGTAAGCAGCTGTTGTTTCGTTTTGTAGGTATATCAAGTGCGGGATGGTGAGCATTCCGACGGTGATGTTGAAGTGAAGCTGTTCGATGGCCGCACGAAGGTTGCGAACAGGCTTTTGGATACCAATTTTACCGGGTCTGTTGTCGGCGTTCGTCAAGTTTGGCTGCGGAAACGGTAGTTGTTCCACGAGCTGTGTGCCACCAAGCCCTGTGCTGTCGATAGGGATCATACGTCCATTAAGACCTATGTTTCCAGACAGTATCTGATAGAGCTGCTGATGCACGGCATATCCAGCATATGAAGACAGTCCTTGAGCGGCCTGGAATGCTTCAATACTGTAATTAATGGGATTGAGAAATCTAAAAGCGACAATCAGCAATTTCTTTTTTAAAAAGAAGATGGGGCCTGAGAAGTATACATACTGCAGCTCCCCAATGATGCTTTGCTGGAAGTCAATGTAGGTTATTTGAAGGTTATAAGTGGCATTGTAGGATTGGCACACAAAAATATGCTTCTCGAGTGCAGTATCTGCAATCGGGGTTGTATTCACTGGCGGGTCCCCAGACTGTGTCCTATACTGGGGCGGGAGATACTGATACCCCACCCACAGCTTTCCATCTTGCCATGCTTCTCCTGAGCAATCTTTACAGGTGCCTCCAGTTGAATTTTTGGCAGTGTACCATTCAATATCGAAGGCGTTTCTAGTAGGCGTGGAGAAGTATTGCGTACAGTCCTTCTGGCAGAACGGGTTGCTTGGATCTGGTTTCGTGTAATCAATATCGCGGCATTGATACGCGGGTCCATTGAAAGTTTGATTGAAAGTACAATTAGGGCCGCAGGGCGAGTCTGGGGAGAGGACTTGACCGCCATAAACGGTACTATATATCAATCCTTTCGCACGGGACGATGGTCCGCTGTAGCCATTGAAAGCTGCTCCAACACCATTTACCTCAGCAAAGTTGACAGTATAGACGGACGACCCAACGAGGGGGCTTGAAGGGTCGTGCGATCGAGAGAAATTGAGTGTCGTTGTAGGAACTTGAGCGCTGAAAATAGTATTCGCTCTGGGTTTGACTGAAATGCTGCCGGGGGCAATAATTGGAAGTATGGGTAGAGCCCTATAGATTGTCAATGAGGGCAATGGTACGAAAGATATTGCAAGGGGTGGACTTGCCATATTGAAAGTGCTACTAGAACAGAGGCTTTAGCCCTCGTCAGAACCTCGAATTTCAAAAGTCGTGTCGGATCGTTTTTAAGATCAAACAGATTGTCGACAGCGCCAAGGGTAAAATGTTTTGATCTTAATGATTGCCAGAGTCGCTGTGTGAAAGCAGAACCAATCGATAGAGCAAAGAGGAGCTTGGCCAAGTAGGCCAGTGCTGTCCCAGCTCTGAGCATCCACTACAGATACGATGAGTTACATCCAAAAGCAAATGGGGTGGTTAAGCCTAGTACTAATGAACTACTTACTGCTTGGTTTTTAGCTAATCGTCCGTTCAGAAAAGAGTAGAAGAACTGATGTGCGACGCCAATCCCCGTAGCTAATATGAAGAACAATAGGAGGAGGATCGGCACTTTGATGGCAAGTTTTCTTGCACTAGGCTGGCTCAGCGTGGTAGTTACACCGCCATAGTAGCCTCGAGGATCCACAAGATCACTCCGCGTTTGATAGCTGTATCTTGCGGACATGTTTATATCATCACCATCGTCGTCCCTAAAACACTTGTCGGCATTAATATATTTTCGAAATCTAGGGACAGAGTCGAATTCGATCAGATTATAAGGTTGGCTTTCCTCGTATGAGTCTCAGACATTGATTCGGAATGAGCCGCCTTCAGTTCCGCCATCAATAATACCTCATGCAGCCACCAGCACAAGTGCACCAGCCACTCACCGCTTTTAGTGCAGTCTAGTCCAAGACACCAGTGCTATCTGGCAAACAAAAATAGCTGTCAAGAGATTACCTTTCTGTCAAATAATCAGCCACCGCATTCAAATTAACTCATTCATGCCAAAAAAAAAAAAAAAGCTTTAACATAACTTTGGAAACAATCGCTGACCAGAGATTCAATTATATATACTGTAATCAAGAAAATTATCTCTCATCCCTTCCCATAGAATGAAAATGGAAATTGGATACCCTTGGTCGAATTCTGCGGTGAAGCTTCAAAAAAATGAAGACTTAACAGCACTTCGTCACCTAAGCCTTCAAACCTAAGCATAAGATAACGAATACTCTAATAGATTTCTAACAAGTCTTCTAGCTAGTCTTTTAACATATGCTTCCGCACTGAGACCCAAGAAGCAATGGCAGCGCAAGCCGAAAAGCTGATAAATTAGAACTCGGACGTTACTCTGTAGACTTTTCAGACTGAAAGGGCACGGAAAGATCGCATGGCGGCATGTTTTCTTGTGCCTCCTTTATTTGATCCCGAAGAATCTTGTGTTTGGTCTCGAATGTGTGGACTCTGAAGTAGGTAAATTTGACAAGCCCTCATTCTTCGAACTGGTTGACATGGATTGCTGTCAACATACTCTCTGCTGTCAACTTGGTACTATTCAAATCTAAAGTCAAAAGACTCGCATAAGAGTGCACATACTTCACCAAAAAGCACGATTACAGTCAGCATGGGCCGCAAGTTCAATCTCGAGAGAGAACCAACCACCCATGCCATCCTTCTTCGGAAGCCTCAATCTGTTGCTGTACTTCATCTAACAATAGCTGCAATTTGAATATTTCTTACAGAATTCCAATTCGCAGTCTTCTCGAATATGAAAAATCTCGAGCAACCATTTTTGTAGACTCTACGAGTTGCTCCTTCCCTTTCCCCCAGCTTTGCACTTTCCAATCCCATGCGGACGAAGACATTCCTCTAGACATATTTCAATCCACCTCATGTTCAATTTCGAATAACGACAAGATGGAAGTCCTCAGATGTTCATTCCTAGGGCTCTAACTCATCCTCCCGAAACAAATTTAATTCCCTCCTGTAGGACTGCAAGACAGACAACCTTCTCTGTTGAGTCCTCGAATTTCGCCATATCAAAAAGCAAATTTGGGTTGCTGTCAGCGTGGTTTTTTGCTGTCAAAATGGTTCACTGGCACATTTTCCCTCTATGAGCGTGCCGAAGGGGCGTTTCGAGGGTTCAATGGAAGGGACGACTCGAGGTTTACGATGGTACAAATGATCCGAAGAACGAGCCGCATGCCCCCCTCTCAACCCATAAAGCGAAGAGGTTCGCGATTAGCTTGATCGGGATGCAGGGAAACCAGAGCAAGCATCAGGACAATGCATTTTAATATCCCAGCAGCCATTGTTTTCTAAGTCTGGCAATTGTAATATGCTTGGCCCTCGGCCTAGTTCATTCATTCATTTATTTTCCATGTATTTTCCATTCCACGTGCAACCCAGCCAAGCCAATATGATTGTACCTATCCATATCCCATCCGATCCCGATCCTATTTTGTATTCAGAGCCCCTACCCAGCAATATGCACGAAAATGTAACACCATGTGCCACCCACCGATTCCCTCTCATCAGTATTTACCACATAGTCTGCAAGTGATTATACTCCTTAGAGCTGAGGCCCAGATCAGCGAAGACTGGATCATCCTCCTTCAAGTGCTTTACACGATCATGATCCTACATCGATATCATTAGCTCAATCTCCAAATAGAATTTGCAACTTACCTCTTCCTCCAACTTTTCAAGCTCCTCCACCGGCTTCTCTTTCTCATCATCCTTGGCATCCTTGCTCATCTCCTCCACACTCTTCCCAAGTTCTCCCAGCCCCTCTCCAATGAACAACACCTGTGTACCCTCATAATCAAGCAAGGCCGGCTCAAGTGGCATCCACCTCAAGTTCCTAAACTTCTTCTGCAGACTCTCGGGATACTTAGCGGGGTTATCAAGCGTCGCATTCGCCGGACCAGGAGCTTCAGGGTTCTTAACCGAGAGAACAAAGCTGCCTTTCTCATGGAGACCGAGTTCTTTCTGGATCTCGCCGATAGTGGAGGGAACTGTAAGTTGGTATGCGAGGTGCGATTCTCGACCGGTAGAAGTGATAGCATAGATGCCTTCTGCAAAAGGAGTGGCGGGTTCAGTGGTGCTCGTGCTGCATTTTCGTATTAGTCGTAAGAAGTTTGAAAGGATTAACAAGACGAACCCGACAGTTTTGGTTGCATACTCATTGCCTGCGAACTGCTCTCTCAAGTCTTTGATATGGGCATTTGCCTTGTCGACGAAGATCAAGAATCTGTCTTGATGGCTCTTGGGTAACATCTTCTTGGGCAGTGCTAGCAGTCTTGCATTTCCGGAGTCTTCGAGGGGTCCATCGCCGAGCTTTGCGCCGAGAGGGAGAGGGCGGAGAACGATGAAAGAACGTGCGACATCTTCGATGCCTTGGGGCTCCGAGATGTTGACGCGGGGTCTGAAGAAGAAGTAAATGATGCCCTTCTCGAGGATGGAAGATGGTATTGCCGCCTCACGCTTCTCATCTTCGATGACTGAAGTGTTGTTCTGGTTGATCGCCTCGGTCTTCTTGTCCTGCTCGTCAGTCGCTGCCTTCTTGACCTCACTTTCATCGGCCTTGACTTCGTCGAATGCATTCTTCTCTTGAGTGGCATTTCCACCAGTCTTTGCTTCATCTTTCTCATCATCGCCATTCTTTTGATCTTCGTGATTGCCATTGATCTCCTCAGCAATAACTTTGTCATCTTCAATGCCATCACCGTTGGCAAGCATGTCTTCGTCCTTTTGGTTGTCTCCGTTTTGCTTCTCGTCACTCTTGCCATTGATTTCTTCGGCAACGACCTTATCATCCTCGATGTCCTCACTCTCAGGCATCGTCTCCTCAATTGTCTTCTGCTCCTTCTTGGAAGGCCGACCCCGCTTCGCTTTGGGTGCAGCACTGCTGTCGGCAGCAGCGCGTTTCTTGGTCGCAGTTGCCTTTGTGGATTTTGCTGGAGGTGAGGAACCCGCTCGAGAGCCGCGTGTTGTCGCCATGACGAATTGGGTAACTGCAATGGTGTGAGCCTTTCTCAAATTCAAATTCCGAAAGGAAGGTGTGGCAGGAAAGAGGTTGAAGAAGGTCAATTGGAACAAAATGCTTCAATGAGTGAACAACCTTGATACTATGGCCTCAAGTTCTCCAAATTCACTCAATTGAAAAAATGAAGCTGAACTGACCTGGGCTTGGATTATTAGGCGATTGTCGTATGACTGGTAAGGTGAGAAGTGTAATTAAGAGTTGAGTTTAAGTTGAAAACTCGACTTATATGAATGTTCGTGCGTGATGAAATCAATTGGAGGTTTATCGAGTCAATTGCGTTGTAAAAGAAAGAAAATAGCTCATTGAAGGCAAGTCGCGTCTGTGAGACGCGTTTAATGTCGACGTCATTGATTTTCACCTGCTCACGTGCTTCATCTCGATCTTGCATCTCGTCCCTTTGACGCCGTTCTACCTTTGCCCACTGCTCAGATGTAAGAATATCTTCAATTTGTCTTAAGACATCACTTTAGAGACTTCAAAGCCATTTCACTTCAAATAACCCGAAACATGTTCTCCTTCACTCCCCGCTTCAACCCCACCGCCTTCCCACCTTCATACTCTATCCCAGCACTCCCTCCTTCACCAGATACCCCCTCCAACTTCAAACGTAGTTCTTCATCAAGTTCTGCCATTGATTTCTTTTTCGGTTGTGCCTCTTTCACTGCTTCAGCAAGTGCTGGCTCCGAGGGCCCCGCTCCAGAAGTTTGAGATTTCGAGACACTGGAATGATTTTCTGAGTCGGAAGAGTTTGATGAATTCTACATTGCGTAGCAATCAGTATTGTGAGATGAATGTTTCAAGAAGGACTGCTCGACCTTTTGCTCAGCCTTGTTTGAGGTTGCGGAAATGAAATCCCGCGTCCCTCTCGCGCCACTTATCACCCCAACCCTCTTCTCAAGGCGTGAGGCTTCTCGGCCTAGTGGCCGTATCGAATTCCGAATCATATTTCGCTGGAGTTTGATATTGAAGACATTTCTTTGTCGTTCCACAAATTCGAATAAAAGCTCGAAAGAGATGTAAATACAAGGTTACATCATCGGCGATTGAGTCTGGGGTGACACCGTCACGGGACTGAGGAATTGACATCTTTGGAGTTGTATTTGTCAATTCGCAAGTGCAAGTCTGACGGAGGGTGCGTTATCCCATCAATAATACACGATAGAAAAAGGAACGTCTTGAGTTTTGAGATGAGGCCCCGCAATCTGCTAGCTAGTTGAAAGTAGGCTTGAAAGACATCGCCGCGAAATGTTTGTTAATGGGTGTATTGTTGTAGCTGCCACTTGGCAAGGAGTATGACAGAAAAGAATATTTCTTATGTTTTTCGACGATTTCTACTTCTCCTATGTCCTTTCTCTCCCTAGGTAATGATTATGGTGCGATACACTATCGTTGTTGGCATGATGCCTCGGCATATCTTAGCCTGCCTCCTCGCTCATCGGCCTCCTTCATCCTCCTTGTCGGACCGGTCAGCTACGGGCTTTCCGGAATGGGGTATCTCTCTGATATTGGTGTTTGTGCTTTCTTTCAATCCTAATGCCATCTTCAATCACCCATATCCTCATCCCCCGAATTCCTATACCCGTACCCCTCTATAAAACCCTCCGGATCCACCACTCTATCAAGACACAGCTTCTCTTTCTCAACCCACTTCCTAACAGCCTCCTTATCAATCCTAACCCTCTCCACAGTCCCTTTCCCCCTGCCCGCTTTCTCCACTACTCCCATCTCCCTCAAAACACTAAGGCAATCCTCGCCCGCAATCCAAGTCTCCCTACTAATCCTCTCCACATCCACCATGCCCCTCCCCTTCTTCCGATCCGTCTCCCTACACTCCAGCAACCACCTCGCAATCTCCGCTCCCCAATAGCGTTTATACCCTTTCTTCCCTAAATCACTAATCGGCTTCTCAGGTCCACCCAAAATCTCCTCTCGCCTACTAATTTCATAACTGACACCCATAAGTATACTGCCCAATCCTTTGCGTTGCCAGGGAGGGAAGATAAGAATACAGGCGAGATTATTGTTATCCCAGCTCATCTTTTCTTTGGAGAAGAAGCCGACGATTTGAGGCGGGGAGGGAGCTGGCGGGGTGTAGACGAGTAGGAAGTAGTTGAAGCCTGCTACGTCGAAGAAGACGGATTTGTTGTCTAGGAAGAGTTTTGCGAAGAGGGAGAGGTTTTGACAGAACAGCTACAGTAGTATCTCGCATCAGCAATCCGAATTTTACATGAGTAAATATCAAACGAAGAAGAAAAGAACTCACAGTCTCCACCCCCCCATCAACCTCCCAAACAGCCCACCTCCCCTCCTCACCATGCCTATAAACCTCCACCCCAGGAACCTCCCTCCCACAACACCTACAATGCCGCACCCACTCCAACACAACCTTACTATACCCAAAACACCTCCCACAAACAAACAACTCCTTAACCACAATCCCCACTCCCTTTCCATCCAGCGCTTTCTCCCCTATAATCTCCTTGGGATACCAAGACGGGTACCAAGCCTTGAAACTCACGTCCCCAAATATAACTGTATCGATATTCCTTTCTAACGATTTATCATCCTCTCCTTTATCTATCCCTTTTCCTTTCTCTTTTGCCTTTTCCCCATTCACACTCCCACTCCCATTCGCAAGTCCATTCTCTACAGGTTTCGCAACAGTAGCGGATCCGCTCCCCCTCCTCTGCGCAGCCCTCAACTGCCCCGCCGTAACACCAGGCATGACTTCCCTCGCCTGCTCCAACGTAAAGAAAGTCGAGACGCACACCTTGCGCTCTGCCGTATCCTCCTTGCGGGGCGCGGGGAACTTGGGGCGCGGCGTGACGTTTAACTTTATCTTTATCTTGCGGTTTGGTTGGGGCGTAGCATTGGGATTGGGATTGGGATCTTCTGAGGGCGTTGCGGATATAGATAGGTTGTCGAATGAGCGAGGGAGGTTGGAGGCCGGAGCTTGGAGGGAGGAGGGAGGGGGAGGTGGAGCTTGAAGCTGAACCTGGGGATGGGGAAGTTGGTGGGGGTCATCGTTGGAGGGAAGCGCGGGATCGCGAGCGCGTCGTTTGGGTCGTGTTGCCATGGTGTGGCGCTCGAGATTGTCAGTTTCTCGAGAACGAAGATGCACAACGGGTTTGGTTGGAGTTGGAGACGGAGATGTAATCAGCAGCTTCCCTTTTCAGGAATTTTTTTTTCGCAACTAGGTTCAAAGCTCTCGCTCGTTAGGTTGGTGGGCACGAATTAGAGTTGTCGGTGCAGTGAATTGCGCACTGCACAGCACAAGCACGTCCGGTGTACTGTTCATGTCCTTTAATGCTATGCTATGCAATGCACGTAGTCAAGGTAAAGAAAATCATCTATCAATTACTATGCGGTGCATGCCTGCAGTATGCAGCAGCGCAGATAATTCCATGCCGGCGCAGAAAATAACTAATGTAGCAAGCCTTGTTCTCTGCCATGAAAAGACTAGCATGCCCTGCCATTCTATCATCCAAAGAGACCATAGGTGTGTAGTAATTGTAGTATAGTAGCAAGACAATATTTTGAAGTGCCACCAAACCAAATATCTCCCCCGTCCCTCCATGCTACAGTTGCCTGCCCTCGCCCTTTGTGTACATCTCAGGATCCCTCCAGCTTTCCGTCACAAATCTTACATGCCCTCGAACTCTCCACCGAGGTCGTCCTCATCCAAATCCCCATCCTGGATCTCCTTCGCCATTTCGCGCTCGCGTTCCCGTGCCTCTTGTGCGTTCTTCAGTTCGAGCCGGTGCTGGTTCATGGGGAAGCGCATGGCCTGGAAAAGTTAGCAGGGTCTCATTTCTCAGTAGTAGATCAACGTACCTTGACACTCTCATCATGGAGCGCAAGACACGCCTGGATACGGTCGTGGAATGCCTCCCCAGGTTCTCTTGTGGCATACACATCGCCAACTTCCTTGCTTTTCATGAATCCCTTCTCGCGGTCCAAAGAAGCTTCTATAACGCCATCCCTAATGGCCTTAGCGACAATGTATTCCGCGGATTCCTCGCTGTCCAGCTTCAAACGGATGCAAATATCGCGAAGGGAAATTCGGGAGTAGGAAAGGGACATCATTCGAATGCCTGTTCGGATGACGTTCTGTCGGAGTCGGAGAATTAAGGTGTATGTGCCGTCACGTCTGAAAACCTCTCCATACTGCTTGATCGTGGTCTCGAATTCGCCCAAAAGCCCCACTCGTACGGCTTGCACAAGTTGAAGGTATGGCTGTAAAGCGCGCTCCATGCTTGGGTCCCGGAAAGTAGCACGTTCTGGAATGTCACCCATCAATAGCTTGACAACCAACAATAGCTTTGTCGCACTTTGCGAGAAACCTGCCGCGCTCGGACTCGAGGGTGCCTTGCGGGTTGCGGCTGTGAAGTGCTCATGTGCGTCGGTGTATCTCAATTGGATGGCACGAATGCGTCCCAAGTAGTACAAATATCTCGCAACCTGATTATTCGATGCGCTGTCTGGTAAAGTGGTATGCGATACCAGGAGATCGGCTTGTGAGATATGCGAGGTCGAGAGGTAATTCCGTAGAAGCAAAACGATGATGGTAGATTGCGTATCGACATCTTTTCGGAGGACCGCAGTTCGAAGAGCAGATAGGAGAGCAGGTCGGATAGCAACAACAGGAGACGAGGGAGACGGAGGCAGAGGTGCCATCTGTTCGCAGAATAACGAGTAGTAAAAGTACACACGGGCAGAGAGAGAATCCAGGGTTCGGCGGTTGAGAGAATGTATCCGCTCAGCAAGATGTTGTGAGAAGACCGCACCCTTCTGATTGATCTTGTTATCCAGGTAGAAGATTTGGATCAAAATCCCGAGGAAGATGTCGATTTCGGGGATGACCTCCTTGGGTTCCTTTTTCCCGTTCTTAGCACCCTTGACCTCAGAGTCGATCTCCATTTCAGTTGAGCTGGGTTTTGTGAATGGCACATGTTCTCTATCGATTGCAACCAGAAGTGACTTTGCCGCGGGACTTGTTGATGGGTAGGTCTCGGTAATGACTTGCGCCAGGATATCGGGTGTAAGGCGTTTGCGGATGGAGGAGATAGACCTCAGAGCTCGGAGGGAGAATCTAGCATCGAACAGCGTGACAGCACGTTCCAGTAAAGGGAAGTTGCTCTTGATATCTGCTCGCAAACATAGCATATCAGTAAACAGTTCTCAACAAGAAAGATTTGAAGCTTTCAGCAAACATACCAGCAACAGTCTTCACCACAGGATCCTCCTTAACGGCGCCCTCATCCTCTACGGCCTCCTCACCATCCATCGCCACATCACCATCATTATCCTTCTTACTGAGCCCCTTCTGGCCCTTGGACGGCGGCACCACAACCGTCATCTCCTCCTCGCCTTCCTTGCCCTTCTTTCCCTTTCCACCCTTCAACGACGCCGGGGTATTCGCATCATCCTTCATCTCGACGTCCTTGGTGCCATTCACGCCGTTCTCGACGGGGTCGCCGTTGGTATGGGGTGTCTTGCTGGGCATATCGTTTGCTGCTGGTGCTGGTGCTGCACGGCTTCCGCAAGGCGCCCTGGGTGACGTGCTCTCGGGGATCGCGTCGAGATTGGTGTTTTGTGCAGGAAGCCGAAGTTGAGATTCAAGGTGGGTTTGGTGATGAGAGGGGAGATCTGTGCTCCGCGGGTTGGGGGATAATGGAGTCGCGGGCTGTGGTGTTGGTGAATGGGTGTTGTTTGTACCGTTGAGATTGGAGGTTGAAGCTCTATTGGAACTTGTCGAAGCACGGAGGCGGCCTAAAGTTCGCCGTAGGAAGGCTACGCGACTCGCTCTGCCTGGAGTGGATGTCATAGCATAGGTAAGCAACCTACATCATACTTTGCTGCAAGTCAAATAATTATAAAGGCATGTTTTACTTGTTCCTTTCATCCAGACTTCTCAAAGTACTTGGAGCTCTACTTTATAACGTATAAACTTCAATGGCTTTTGATTGCTGCACGGCATGACCAGATCACACGATACGCCTCCAGTTTGACTTACTATCACGTGCGCTTTTTTGGACGTCAGCTTTGGAGCCTCTTTTTGAGAATGCGCTGAAGAGAATATAAATATATCGGGTGAAAGGGATTGGGAGGAGAGGATCTTGCCGGATATGGTAAAATTCAACAGATCCTAGGTAAGGAGGTATCTGAAATTCGTGGCCGACGTCCATTCGACCACCATAGATCCACTCACAATGCAACATTGAAAGATTGGAGAGACAAAGCATTTTCATAATTCATGGCTGCACTTGTAGAAGATGTTCTATCTGAAATGCGCCGCCTGAACGTGAACCACATAATGTATACAAGTCCCAAGCCCATCCCAATGCCATCCCCCCATTCCACTGTTTCAATTTTCATTAAACGCCTGATCTGCAAAACTCCAAGGCCGTTCAACGATCCATTAACTCCAGCCTAGAACCACCGCTTGAAAAAGTGCGCTTAGTCGGCGTTCTTGCCGCCGGTGACTTTAGCAGCCTGAACAGCAGACATTTTTGCAATCCAAGCAGGCGCGGGTTGAATCTTGCGAACAGTACGGATCTCATCGCTAGCGTAGCCGGGAATACGAATGTTGTAGTTGCGCTCAAGCGTGAGCTGGATGTCACGGATCTCGAGGACTTTGCTGCCGCGCTCTTTGGCCATCTTGCATGCGTTATGGAGAACTTGATCGACGAAGGTGTCGGCCACTGTGAGCATGGACTGTAAATGTGTTAGTAAGGGTAAAAGGCAAGTGAAGCATATGATAGATCGGTGTCATTTCCACACATGAGATAAGAACCTACCTCTTCAACTTCAGGCATAAGACTTGGTCCATCACCCTGACCTCCACCCGTGACCTGCTTCACTAGCTCATCCAACTTCTTCCGGCTCAAGACACGATTATCGTCACTGGCCATATTGTATCCAGGAGTCTTAGGAAGAACAGGCTGGGCCATAACACCAGTTCCGACGTTGCTAGCACCTCCAGAGTAAGTAGGCCGCGAATTGTTTATTGCAACTGGTTGCGGCGGTGCAGTAGCTCGATCGGGAAGCACCTTTGGAACGGGCATTTTGTTGGTCATGACATTCTGAGATTCTCGGGGTGCGGCGGAAGGATGCGAGTGGCCCATTACTTGAGGAGCTGAGCCTGCACCTCCACTCGAGTAGCTTCTTGCCGCTTGCGTCAAGGCCGCAGAATGGGTAAGTGCCCTGGGGATCTGCTGAGCTTGCTGCGAGGTAGCCGATTGAGGTACGCCTGCCGACTGAGGGACTGCTGATTGTGGAGAGTTTTGCAAAGAAGGTCGTTGCTGCATCTGAGTTATCGCGGTGTTGATCGCAGGCGGGACTCCGGCTTCCGTTTTGATATTCGGTTGTGGCATAGAAGGGGCGGTCGGAGTTGGCACTTGCTGAGGTTGTGACATCTGACCGTTCTGATTCATCGGAGGTCGGGCACCACCAATTTGCTGTCTAGCTGCTTCTATCGCAGCATTCACTGTTTGCGTGTTTTGCAACGCCGGGTTCGTGGGTTGCTGCTGAGGGTTCATCTGAGGGCGTGTCGGAGCAGCCTGGCCATTGTTCGCATTTCCATTTCCTCCAGGCTGTTGCGTAGTAGGACTTCCTTGGCCTGCATTAGAATTTGCAGCCTCTCTGGCTTCCTTTGCGACTTTCGCTTCTTGCTGCTGTCGACGGAAGCTATCCACGAAATTCTTGGACTCTGCATGCGTCTTCTGGTACTTCTCCTTCTGCTCTTTGTAATCCTTTTCCTCTTCCGGGCTCAAAGGTTTATTCTCGGCGATCCTCTTCTGCACCATCGCGTCCATCCTCGTCAACTGGTTGGAGGAGGCCTCCATCGACACAAGTCCCTTCAAGTACCTATTCTTAGCCTCGGAAATCCATTTCTGTGCTTCGGGGCCATTAGGATTCAGATTCGAAGGTATAATGTAGGGGAATTTAGCAACATGCTCCATAACCTTTGGAGAGACTCTAGGCGGCTGTGGCTTGCCCTGCTGCTGCTCGGGATTCGGCCTCGGTGCGCTACTCTCTCCTCCCTGAGCAGGCTGTGGTTGACCTTGACTAGCTGGTCGCGCGGCAGCATTCTGCTGACCCTGCGCCTGTTGCTGAACTCGATATGCCTGCATCTTCGCAGTCAGAGTCTTAGAGAACTCGAAAATCTTCCGTCTGGCTTCCTGATGCGCTTGCGTATCTGGCGCGTTGTTCTCGACCGTGTTCCACAGCTGCCTCAGTCCGTTCTCCCATTTGTCTTTCTCGGCGGCGAAGGCATCCGGGAGACTTCGCATCTGCTCCGGCTTGAACATCGGGATATTGGGTCGTCTCTGCTGCTGTTGCGCATTGGACGGCTGGCCCTGAGCAGGCTGCCCTGGGCCGCCTTGCGCTCCGTTGTTCATACCGCCGACGTAGGAATCAACCCCGTAAATATGAGATTGGGATATTATATGAATGCCGTAGTAGATGTGTATTCTTCGCGAAGGATCGCGGACTCGACGCTGGTGACCGATTGATGTCTGGTGTACGATGTGAACACCCACCTTACGTCGGTGCCTCAGCTCGTTAAGCTCCGGCACTAAAATTCCCTTTCAGCCTCCTTGCAACTAGTTTGACAGCTGCGCCTTTCCCCTTGGGGTATTCTGCTCTAGATATGCGGGGGTGGCGTAGGAATGTCGCTGTATTCTCATGAAAAGTGTTGATCGTGGAATCGTGTCCAAAATGAGTGTTGTTGGTCGATGATGTGATGTGATGCTTTGCTTGTCCAACCACTCAGTGGCCGCAAGAAGTGTGCTTTGGATTATGATATTCTAGCAATCAGTGGCGAGTATGAATTCTTCGGTCTTAATTTGGTATCTCAGGTGGTGTAGGTGTAGGAATAGAAATGAATTGATGAATGGTGTGGTTGTGTGGTTGTGTGAATTGTCTGGTAGAAATGAGGTTCTGGTGAAGGTTGGAAGTGAGACTTCGCGTCTGAGGTTTGGACACAAAAAGCTTTGGCACTTGAGAGATTACCTACTGTACGATTCGGTGAATCGGTAGAGTGTAAGAAGTGAAATTAAAGTGAATGTTCTAGATTGAAGGCAACGCATCATGACCGAGGAAGCTATAAGTTGTTCAAAAAGAGTTGAAAATAGTGGCTGGATCAAAGTCTCACTTATATCACTGCAAGGACGAGAAGCCTCGGCATAATCAGCGAACGGACTAATTATTCCATTGCAGACTGTGCTATCCAAAAAGCACACTATCTAGTTTTGCTATGCAGTAAAAGGCCAAATACAACGCTATGCTGACTTCCTATTCCCAATGCAAGTCATGTTTCCCGGTCCGGACCATGCAAGTCGATCTATAGTCATAAAATCGTAATCATCATCATCAAATCATTCAGCCTGCCGTTGAAGGAGGTAACCTCGCCAACGTAGCATCCCGTGTCCGACCCCGGGTCACCCCTCAATCCGAATCGAAGTCCATATCCTGGACATAGTATGGCAAGTTCCGATCAACTCCCTGTCCCTCCTCATCGTCACTTCCTTTAACCTCAACCACTTCCTCACAACTTTCCGGTTCTTCCAATTCATCAATTCGTGGAGGAGGATCGTCAAAAATAAGACTTGCTCTCTCATCGCTGCCTCCCTTTCTTCTCAGCCTCCTAGCACTGGATCCAGCTTCATTTGCGCCTTCGAAGACAGGCTGTACATCTTCTTCGTCTGTATCACTCCCGATACTTTGGCTGAATGTCCGCTTCTGCACGCTGCTGGAACTCCGTCTCTTGCGCCTCTTCTCGGCCTTGACTTTCTTTAGCCATTCCTCCCGCTCCATTTCCACGAGGTCCTCCGTTTCGCAGTTCAAACTCTTGAAGCTGGTGTATATTTTCGAAGGTAGGTCGTTCTGCGGAACAGATTTCACAGATTGTGCGCGGTCGGACTCGGCGTCTTCATATTGGTGGGGTCTAATCACCGACTCGTCGTCGCTGTCAAAGTCTTCATAGTCGGACTCGCCGAATTCTTCGAGTGTGAAATTCGCATCGGTGACTATGCGGCTGTGGCGTGGTGGGGGAGAGGATGAGGAGAGTGGCTCGCGTGGTGAGGAGGTCAGTGATCGTGGGGGACTGTCGGAGGCTGAGGATTGGGCAGAGGAAGAGTCGGAGGAGGAGGATCGTGGAGAGAGATCGGCGGGTCGAGCGGAGGGAATATAGCTGAAGGTTGGTCCCTGGCCATTGGGTACAATGTTTCCATTTTTGGTTGGTAAAGGCGTGGGGAACTGCATGCCGTGGCGACGGTTCTTCCCAAATGCGTAAGAAGTCGTAGGCGTCTGCGGCGGCGATGAAGGCCCTGCCTGCTGGGCAAATTTGAAATTCGGAGTAGAAGGCCGCATGGCTATTCAATTGTATTGGTATCCTCGTTATTCGAGTTGTGCTTTGGCACTGGTGTAAAATAAAAGCGTCTAGGTCAAGGCGTCAACGCCCGAGGTAAGTATCTCCAGCGAGGAGAAGGAAGACGAGGAGGATTGCAGTTCATGATAAGCAATAGAGAGCTCGGACGCCAAAGGCTTCGCAACCTGAATCCTGGACCTAAGTGTTGGTCCTGGTCCTTTTAATCCTTAAAAGGAGTCGTCAATATTGAGAGCTCGAGTCGCTTCGCGGGTCTCAACTTGCGCGGGAGTGCAAGGATAAGCCGCGAGTAGATCAAAAATGTAGGGCAACCAATTATTGACCCGAGCGACTGGTAAAGAAGAAAAAGGTGGACCGGCGTTGCCTGCTGGGATTGGAAATGAAAATAAAAGGGGCAGATTTTTGACTTGTTTCGGAGAGGAGACAAGTGTAGGGTGTGCGTGTGAGGGTGAGTAGGGTGCGAGGGAAGTGAGGTGTGAGTTGTCCGCTGAGTATTAATCTCTGGGATGAAGGTGGATGTGGGAAGGAAAGGTGCGGCAAGCCGAGCACTTATACTTCACTCGCTATGCTGCTGCTGCTCCAGTGAAAAGCAGCTATAGGCAGGTAAATTTGGCCAGGCTGGATCCAGGGGCTCCAAGGGCTCCAAGGGGCAACACGCACGCATACACGACACGGCGCTTCGGGACGATTCGAAGGAGGTGATCTGAGGCGATCCGATATACGGAACCTTGGGATGCAGGAAACGCAGCACGAAAGGTACGAAGCACGGTACAGTACGGAGTCTGTGGATAGAGCAGCAAAGGGCCAGCAGCCGGGTTCAGCCTGTGTCGGGCAGCAATGGTCTAGGTCCTCCCTTGTTGCGAGCTTGCTATAACTCGTTAAGTCGCCGTTGCGTTGGTAGCCGAAGATAGCAAAAGGACGGTTGATTGGAAATGCTTTTCCTGTTTTCTTGTTCGTGCTGGCAGCAGTGAGATTGGAGAGTGAGAGTCAGAAAAACGTGCGAGGGAGTCGTGGACGGCTCTGCGGCGAGTCCCAGACCGTTGATTCTCGTGCTGGAGCTCGGAAGAGAGAATAATTGGAGAGTGAGAAACGGGCAGAAAAAGTGAAATGATCAAATAAGAACCTCCTGCAACGTCCTGCCTGCTGGGACGGCTTATTATTAAACACGCACGCCAGTCAATCCGAGTGGCCTAGTCCCAGGTTAAGTGCGACTCGATGGCTCTGTCTCTGGCGGTGACCCCCTGGCCGACGACATGTTTATATTGCGAAGGATGCGATGCGTTGGCACCAAGGGACGAAGACGAAAGGGCGAAAGGACAGTAGAAAATGCACCAGGAGCCAGGGGACCGGACGGCGAGGCAGAACTCGGGCGCAAGAGTGAAGGAAAAGGTGAAGAATGGGCATGGGTATGCAGCAACTCCGGTGCAGATTGCTGCACTTCACACCAATTGTGGGGAGCAGATGGAGAGATGCGTTGGTACTGTGAGGCGAAAAGCAGAAAAATATGCAGAAAATCTATTTTTTTTTTATTCGCGACCGATCCGGGTTTCCTTTTTTGGATTCCAAGAGGAATTATTTACGGATGCCATTTTAGGAGATGTAGCCATTTGGTGTTCTGTATGATCTGTATAGGAAAGGGGTTATTGACAAAGTGAAGCTTTTGCCCACCGTAGACTGTTTCCTTTGGTGGGCAAAATCGCGACTCTTAATCAACCACGCGTGGAGTAAACAGTGGTACCACTATATTCGACCCTTCTTCACCGCCACAATCAAAAGCGACAATGTCTCTCCTCTCACGGCATCTAGAGCAAATCTCTCTCTGTTCAGAATCAATAGCAACTTTACCGTAAACCCAATCCCCCAATATTTACCCCAATCTCCAGCTTCAGCTAACCCCGCCAGCTTCCCCCCGCCCAAGATCTTCACCAACGCCCTCCTCTCAACCGCAGACATAACCTCCCTAATCCGTGACACCGAACCTCACGAACGTGCCCTATTCTCCGTTCCCCCTCCTCCACCGCCAATCTCATCCTCCAATCCATTTCCTGACCCCAAAGCGCGACGTCAAACGGTCTTTAATGTCGCGTCGGGAGGAGAGGTAACCACATCAGCGGGTCCTTCACGCGTGCCGAGACGAAATACTGCGGTAGCTGCTGTGTTGGGCCCAGAGTTACATTCGGAGGTTAAGAAGACGGAAGGGAAGGGCGAGATTGATATTGAGGTGCTATTGCGGGGCGTGGAGAAGCTGAATGCTGTTTATGAGGTGCGGGGGGTGCCGGAACGGGTACAGACTATACGCTCGCGGTATGGGAGGTTGAGGGATAGTGTGGATCATTATGAGAAGAAGGTGCAGAGGTTAACTAGGGAGTTGGAGGGGATCAGCAGGGGCGATCGGTGGGGTGCGGATGATGAGGATGATGAAGAGGCTGAGGCGGAAGTAATGGAGGAGATTGAGGTTACGGATGAGGATTTGAGGAGGGAGGAGGAGGAGATTAGAGATTTAGAGAGGAAGAAAAGAGAACTTGAGGAGAGGGTTAGTGGGATGGAAAGGGACTTGGGTGGTTTGTTGAGGTAATGGGGGATGATATGGAGGTATATTTTGGAATGGTAGGCGTTTGATACCCTGGGCACGAAAGCATTGAATCAGCTCGACGCATTTCTATACTGATCTATTGTTCGCATTTCTTGGAGTGGTTCCTATCATCTTGCTATGTTTTTGATGCGCTTTGCTCCTTCACGTCCTGATTTCTGACTCAGCGGTCTTCGCTGTTACTACCTATAGGAGAGATCCAAGCTTTGCTAACAAGGTATAGCCCCTCAGGCGTTAACTGCGTCTTTTATTGGGCAGCAGAAGGCAAAGATATGTATTGCATCGTATTTTGATTTAGCAGTGTTTACGGACGACTACCCGACTCTTCATCCTATCACGACCCAGAAAGTAGTCGCCGGCTGTGGCTCAAAACAGGGCAATATGCTAGTTGCAGACTTCCATTTTCAACTTGTACATTGAGAGTGAGGTAAAGGCTGTTTGACAGCCCCGGCTGTGGCTTCTCTCCTCACTCTGCTCCATGCTCTATTCAATCTTAGTATTAGACGTCTTCCTGGAAGATTCACTTTCCGCTTCGACGTTCTACAAATGTGTGACTCGGGCTCGCATCTTGATTTCTTCATCCACAACATTCAACTCCCGATTTCAGCTATCTCACCCTTCCATCCTGCCTGCTGGTTCTGCCTTGTATCCCAGACACCACTTATCAATCACCTGTGCCATTGGTGTCCCAGGTTTCTCAGCATCACGGATCTGAGCTTCAGACTAGTTGAATCAATTCTGATCCTCGGGTTCTCTCACTTTCCGAGATAGACCTCAAGCTTGCCAGACGAATTCACTCTTCCCGTAATTCTCCATAAGTAGGCGGTCTGGCGTGGCAATTTCCAACACGCACACACTTTCCTTTTCGAACTTTCGAGCGTTACTTTCAAGCTTCGCTTCATCCATTGCGGACTTCATCCTCCGTCACCGATTCTCACAGCCAGAACCAATATCATTAACGGTTGCGAAGATCTGAGTTCTGACTTTTCTCGCACTCCTGGACAACCACAGCGCAAAGGGTAAGCTCTCAAACTTTTAAGCCCAGAACGATTCAGATCTCTAGATTTGCATTCGTGTTTTTCTACAATCTTCATCTTTGATAGACACGCTAACTTGTCGAAGATTCTCTCATAATCAGTTGTATACGGTTGTAATTTTACCTCAGACCAAGTGCAGATACCGAGACTCGACTTCCGCACCTACAAAGTTGAACAGTAAGATCACTTTCCCTGTCACTCAATGCAATTCCTTGGCCACTTTTCATCAAATTCATCTTCGCCGCTGAACTCCCGCGGCGGGCGGTGAATTGCACCATCAGAGACGTGTTCTAGATGATCCATCCCAAGTGAAACGTTCTCCGATGAACGATTTTTCATCTAATCCCCGCTAACCGCATTTCAGCTTCATCCAAAATGGCCACTGAATCACCAGAGAAGCGACTTAGTGGTGCCGACAGACTGCGCATGAGGCGAGAGGCTTACCTGAAAGCTCGGTCAGGAGAAACCACCTTAGGTGCTGAGTTGTTCGAAGATCTGCTGCCCGCTTCAGCATCTCGAGTATCTCAACGAGCCCCACAACAGCAGGCGAGTAAAGAGCCCACGGCACCCGAAAATCGATCTGGTAGCAATAGCTCCATCCGCGGCCATGATCTTCTGAGTATTACGCACCGTGCTGAATCAGTCGCGGCCAGAAGCTCGACGACGAAGAATGATATCCTGCGTCATACCCTCCTGACAAGCATTGAGCCTCTCCCAACACCAGATGTTACCGATGATGAGTACAATCCCAAGGTGAGCATAAAGTTCCATTTCAGGTGGGATATTCAGAAATTAGCCGAAACACAACCAGTCGTTATTTATATGGCTGGAATCCTATCAAGGTTCACCTTAAATTACTACTTGAAATGAACATCCTGCTTACCTACCTCGTTCTGCAGAAATCCAAGCAGCCCGGTCACCGCAAGCGAGGTTTGAGTAGCGCTTCTTCCTCTCTCCTCTCAGAGGTCAAGAAGCCCAAGACCAAAGAAGTAAGTTGCAGAACTCAGCTTTGATTGCCCCTTTCTTGTTGGACACTCGTTGACTTTCTCTCCTCTCAAAAGAGTGCACATGTACCCAAGAAAGAGAAAGGTGCGATTGCAGTTCCAAATCAGAACATTGATATGGTGGGTGCTGTTTTCGGAGAATACGATCCATCAAAGTTCTGCATTGCCTTCAACACGGTCAAACCTGATCCGGAGATTGAGGGCAATTATATCCCTGGCAAACGCGTCGAGTATGATATCCGAGAAATAGACTCGCGGGAGTTCGATTTCAACAACAAAGACGACATAAAGCGCATCAATGTCTGGCGCCGACAAATCCTCGGCCGCAACTTTCCCAAAATGCGCAAAACTCGCGAGTTCTGGCTTGAATCGGAGAAAGAATACGTCGTCTACTTGGTCACCAAACAGCTCAAAGTTTCACACCATGTCAAATGGCGGCGACTCGCAAACCAGTTCAATGCTCATTTCCACGGTTCCACCCAGCGTACCGGCGAGAAGCTGCTTCTTCGTGGCAGACAGAAATTGGGGGTCATCACTGAGGATCGGCCCGCCCCGTGGCGCACTTCTGCTGCGATTCAGGGTCAGGCTAGCAAGTGGCAGGATCTCAAGGAGATTCTTCGTGAAGCTGTAGCTAAGGCTGCGGAGAAGGCTGCCAAAGATAAAGAGAAGGTTAGCAATGATTAAGGTGATGAAGTTCCTGGTAATGAGTCTGAGGCTGGTTCATCTAGCGATGAGGATGAGATCCCCGACCCAAATCCGCACCCGTCGCCAACAGTCACTCCACGAAAGTACCCGAGATACTCTCACAGCCAAACACCCGCAATTAGCAAAATCAATGGAACATTGAAGAAGGATGAGATCGCTCACACGCAGACTGAGCTGGAGGGCGAGAGCAGTGGTAGTGATGCACCCTTGTAAAATTTTAGTGCGGGAGGCGTTGTGTAAAGCTAGAGATACCCTTTTCATTATGTATGCAGATCCTCGGGGTGCACGCAAAAGAAAGGCGCCGGTTTGAATGTTCCAGATTGAGTGGGACATTCTCATCTGCATCACTTAGTGTCGCTCTCTACGTCCGGCAGGAGAGAGGAGATATTGTCTCAGCAGTTGTTGGAATGTAGTGGATTGCCTAGCTGTTAGCGTTGCACTTTCTCTTTCGTTTTACTCTTGCTTACTATAAACACTTACTGTAATGCCATAATGTAATCGAACGGAATGAAGGCAACGGTTTAGAAATCGGTTTTGATGTGAAGTTTTGGGCTGACTAATCATTTGTTTATGAGCCCCTTTTATTTAAGCGAGAAGCTACAAATCGCTCAAATGTACTTTCCTGCGATTTGTTCCGAGGTAACTCACGAGGTTATGGCTCTCAAGCACCAAATTAAAGTCGTAAATAGACATTATTTTCCATAAACGAAAGTTTCCATGGGAACTTGTGCGTTCTTTTGTAGTTTTCCAGCGATGGGTCACCGTCGTTCAAAACAAACCAAATTTGGAGTCAAAAGAACTTCAATTGCTACCCAATGGAAACTTCAGGAATTGTACTGCCTAAACCTGTGCCACCCAATGTAGCATTAATTTTCATATACTATATCCTTTTGAAAAGATATGTGAATTGTCAGCATGGCCTGACCGTCGATTGCACTTTCCATTCACCGGTCGAGAACCAAATACTCATAAAACAGGCGAATTTCTGAAAAACTCCTTCCCTTCTCAACACGCCACCTGCTATGCGATACTTTCCAACACCCCTACCCCAACCACATAATGTATCAATCACCTTATGCACCGAGAGCTGTGCCACAGCCAGCCAAAATGGCACCGAAGCCCTTCCCAGATCACATCCTCCAAGCCAGAATCAACGGCGAGCAGCAGGTCCAAGATCTAAAGGATGTTCCTTCACTGCGCCGTCTCATGGCTGATCTGGATTCAATGCTCATGAATACAGAGCCAAAGCCAGATATCGAGGGATTACCGGCCAGAACTCCGTTACAAGAACGAATCATCAAGAACATCATCGCGAGTATCCAAACTGACCGCGCTGCCCATACTCTGCTGCTACAAGCGAGTTTGAGGTTCGTAGCTTTTAACCGCGGCGATGATAAAGAAGTGCTTGAGGCGGCTCAAGAGATGGTCTTTTTAGCTAGAGAGCCAGTCCTTACGAATCCGGCAGCGTACGAGCGCGAGTATCAAGACGCGTGTCGACGTTTCCACGAGATCCCCGGAATCGAGCCCTGGAGCTCTGCTATGCTTTTGCAACGCGTAAGTCCAACCAACATTCACCGTTGAGACGATATTCTGATCAAACAAAACAGGCACCTGGAGTTGCAGATCCTAGACTTCACTCGTCGATCCAAGTCAGACAAGAGACTCGAGTTCCGGGAGCTTTGCCACCGCTACCTCCTCCTTTTCGTAGCGTGGAGGCGGTGGAGCCTTTGAATGTCTTCCCTAAATTGGCTGATTCTGTTCCGTATAGTCCAAAACCTAGACGCGGACCCGGTAGACCGCCAAAGCCGAAGCGATCGCATCCTGGATGGCATTATCTGTCCGAAGATGAGTCGCCGATAAAAGCCTCTGCATCGTATCTTCCTTTGACCCTAGAGTCACCGAGCGGATCTGAGAGCAAGTACGGGGAGGATTCCGATTCTGGAGCTGGGCTTCGACGATCGTCACGAAGTAAATGGGCTTTTTCCAAAGGCGGAAAGCGACCTGAGTCTCCCGAGGAGCTTACGCCGAATAAGAGAACCCGGAGTACCAGGACTGCGGCAGCTTCACGTAGCAGGTCACGAGCTACTGTGGAGGGAATTTCAGGTTTTGATGGCGCGGCCTCCGATCCAGATAAAGATTCTTCATACGATGCTCAGAACCCTGATGGTGTTCCAAAAGATCAATTTCTTGTCTTTGATCCAGATGCTGTAAGGAAATTCCACCTCCATATACCTTCACCTTCCCCCAAAGAAAATCTAACGAAATTCCCAGACTCCAGAAAATGACGACGAGATAGTCAACGACAATATCTACTCTCGCGAAATGGCGATCCTCAAGCAACCCAACGAATCTCTCCGCCAATTCCGCTTCAACACCGAGCGAGCCCATCCCAACAAGAGACTCACACCGGGCTACCGCGTTCTCGGCCATCCCAAAATACTTCAACGCCACGCACCTACTAATTGGTATGACGAGCACCATATCAAAAGCCTACGTGCCTGGCGCAATGATGTCCTCAACGAGAATCTCGGAAAACGCCAGAACAGAGACATATTCCTCAAATCCGAGGCCCAAGTCCTTACTACGATCGTCAAAGCCGAGCTGAAGAAAGTGGGCGGTGCTTGGTCGAAGCTAAAGTGGAGTGGTATCGCGAAGGCTTTGGATCGGGCTCATAATAATGCGGTGAGACAGACTACGGATATGGAGCTTGAGCCGCTGCGGTATTCGTTTCAGCTTAAGGGTAAGGACAAGACTTCAAGGAAGAACGTTTTGAGTTGTGGATTGTTGGGGATGGAGAGACATTATCCTAAGAGGGATTTTAATGATATGGATCTTGAGGCTGTGTTTAAGTCGTTTGTTGATCCGAGGAAGAAGAAGATTTGGCGAGATGCGATGGAGGTTGATAGGAGAGCGGCACCGGGGTACGTTCCTGAGCCTGAGCCTGAGCCTGAGCCTGAGCCTGAGCCTGAGCCTGAGCCTGAGC
>Ga0247778_1000219_pt1 | contig 97512 bp, 100 predicted proteins | sample UWRJL049202B5_FD_179939 | JGI IMG/M metagenome (GOLD analysis project Ga0247778, IMG submission 179939) | Plant litter microbial communities from Arlington Agricultural Research Station in Wisconsin, United States - UWRJ-L049-202B-5 | ecosystem: Environmental > Terrestrial > Plant litter >... | reverse complement strand
GTGTTTTTTGAAAGTAGGGGGGAAGGGGTTGGGTTGGGGGGTGAGGATGTATATGGAGATGTGAAAAAGTGGTTGGTGTAGAAGATGAGATCAGATTGTAGGAATAGATTACAAGAAAAATGAGCAAAGCTTTCAGCACCATTCTCAAGCCCACTGCAGTAGTGAGGACTCGCACGAGAACGGGCTGAGGAGGGTGAGAACGCTTCAGGGGTGACGCTGAGAAAGATGCAACTTTGCTAGCGACAGCAGCGGGATTTGAAATCCTCCAAAGTTCATCTTGTACGTATAATCACCATGATATAACTTCTAAAGACCTTGCTGAATCCCAGGCTGAAAGCAATAGCGGTAATGGCAGATATATGCAAACGTTTTGACAAAAAGAAGTTTCCTTGGAAGGAGATTTCGATACTGGTCGTTCGAAACACAAAAGTACATGACTCAGGAAGCGATAATGATCGCTGAATAAACGAGTGGTAGACTTTCGAAACGTGGCGAGTTGGCATCAAGAGGGAAAGCGAAGCATATATAAATCACGGAAAGTCCCAGGACTACCAAGGGTATAGAGAAGGATCAAATTCGAAATTGGTATAAACACCCCTCATCATCCCACCCGGCACCCGGCAGACCTATAAATGCAACATGAAGCCTCAAGAACAAGTACTCCGCCAATGCCAATGCAACCCAAGCTTCAAGCCATAAAATCATCCATCCGTCCCCACTCTCTTCGCACTTCAATCATATCTCCCCCTCCCCATCATCCCCTCCTTCCCCCCAACATTCCCCGCCCCATTAACCAACGGCCCTCCCCCAGCAGCAGCACTAGTCTTCGGCCTCACCATCCCTCTACCATTCTCCCTCCTAAACACCGTCTTCTCCGGCATAAACTCCCTCATAACCTGCGCCGCCTCATACGTCGTAGCCGCCTCTACAAGCGGCCCATCAACACCCTTAACGCCCTTGCCCTTCTTACTCTTATCCCACTGCGGCGCCTCTTTAAACTGCGGCGTGAAATCTAGCAGTGGTTTCGGCATTCCCGGGGCTAGAGCTTCGCCGGAGGTGGCGGGACGACGTGTGGATTTCATGGACATGGTACGCTGATGGCCGTGGGGCTCTGAGGAGCGGTTGAGCTCGTTCATGAATGTTCCTGGTATTGCGTTCAGGTTTCCTTTTTCGATTGCTTCGCGGTCTTTTTGGGCTTTTTGGCGTTGCGAGTAGGTTCGTCCCAGGAGGCCGGAGGAGGAGAATTCTTCGGCTTCGGGAGGGAGTTTGTAGGACACAGGTGGGGGATGACGTTTCGATTCCCGCTTACTGGGAAAAGAGACTGAGTTCCTGAGATGGAATGGGATTTGGAGGGGCCGATTCTCTTCTTCTGAATCATAGTCTGCATCTTTCTCGGGCGAGGGGGGTTTATTGAAGCGGTCCATGTTAATAAGAGGGGTGAAAGAGCCAATCGTATATGGCGATTCGTCGACGGAAAGTTTGACTGTGTGGCCCGGCGCCACCTTCGCCATTTTCGCAGTCTTGGATGCCTTCTTCTCGCCTTCACCCATACGGTTCACGAGGTACCAGGAACGCCACCGCTGGACGGCTGAGTACCATTTGTGGGCGATTGCGGAATCGTCGGTGCTGAAGTAGTGGACGAAGTTTTCGGTGCTGAGGAACATGGTTGGTTTTTGTTGGGATTTAATGGCATAGCAGTGTTTTTTGGGCGGCTTGAGGGTTTTGCGTGTGTATTGGGGTGTGGAGGTATATATGTCAAAATCGGAGAGATGGCAGATTGTGCTTACGTCCTTGTCGGACATTTTCAAACCAGGCTTTTTGGCAACGTATATTTGGCCAGTGGAGAGAAGGGTGATATGTCGCTTGTTCCATTTGTGAGGCTTTTGGGAATGGTACATATATACTGTGACATCTGAAGGTGCTTCTTTTGGAACGGCAGCTGTCTCGAGATCAAAATCGTTGTCTACAGAATCTGAGCTCTGAAGTAAGAGTGCATTCTGAGTATCTCTGTCCCAAGAATTCATGATATCCCTGAGATGCTCATATTTTCGTATCCGCCGTTCAAGACCCAGCAAAGTATATGATTCGTGTAAAACAGCCGTAGATGGGTTGATATTTTGTGACATAATATTCGCCGCTGAGAATGTGATATCGACTGGAGTAGTTTCGGGATTAATTGGGAGGTTAATTGAGGATTGCTTGCATCTAATCAAGACTCGCTGTGGATTGTCAGCACGAGGAATTGTGTGTAGGGAGCGAGACTTACTCTTTCTCCAGCATTACTTGCAGAGATGGGGGCATCAGTCTGAGGCACAATTCCCCCACCTCCTTCAATAATTGCCTTTGGCGGATCACTACTCCTCGGCGGCGGCTCATTACTCCTTGTCTTCGACATCGAATTGTGCCCGGATCTACTCTCACTTCCAGAAGTAGATTTCGTCGGCGCTCGTTTCCTCGAAAAGAAACTAAATTTCTCTCTGGTAGGACTCGTAACTTTTGGAGCAATTGGCGCAGCAGCATCAAGCTCTGCCTCCAGCCTTTCCAAATCCTTGCGCTTCTGCTCCGCCAATATCCTAGCAGCTTCCTTCTCTTGCCGCCGAGCCAGCTCAGCATCTTCCTCCGCCTTTTCTCTAGCCTCTTGTTCCTCAAGCTTGCGCTGTGCTGCCTCTCGATCCCGATATTCTTGTGCCTTGCGTCGCAGACGCTCTCTTTCCGTCTCCTTTGGACGCCCCCCCTGTTCCCGCTCTGTAGCAGGGGCCTGCACTGACGGCACAGGCTCCGTCACCCGTCTGGTCGGATCTCTAGGCGCGGGATGGTGTTGAGCCGCAGTTGTTTGTGTTCGAGAGGGAATTGGGACCGAGGGGACTGGAGGAGGGGCTGCCAGCTCGTCTTTGCTGACCACTCGAGACCGGCGGTACCTTGACATGCTTTTCGTCCTTGCAAAGGCATTTCCTGCATCTTGCGCTGGCTCTGGCACAGGAGGTGCAGGTTCTATTTTCGTGGGTTGCTTCTGGTGCCGTACCGAGCGATATCGCGAATATTTTGGTGGGGTAGAGACTGCATCGTTTTCTTCTGACATGGTCGGTCGCGTTGCTAGGGAGTGATTTTCATGAATTCTGTAGAGTTGCTCTGAAGCGCTGCTGTTGGTTTGCTCATGATATGTGTTTGATGTCTCATACCAAGTTGGAGCACGGGCGCCAAGTGAATCGTGGTGGTTGAATACGGGTTGAATAGAGGGGCTGGGATTGGATTGGGGCTGAGAGAAAAGAAATCCGAAATTCCGATCAGGAGAGCGTTCCAATTTTTGGATCAGCCAATTTAATTTCCTTTTTCTTCTATTCTGATACCTTGGCCCCTCCACACACGCGATCGCGCCCTCGGCGCATCAAGTTAAAATTTAGGGCGCGTCTCAAGCATGTTGATCTCCCGCCCGAATCTTGGGGAGAAAGGATGAACCAGGAACATTTTAGGTTTCTTATCCTAGGGCTAGGGATAGGACTGAACTTCTATTACTCTTGGGGCTGGCAGCATTGAAAACTGCAAGAAGAGAAATAGGAGATTCATGCTTCAGCTGATGGAGAGGATAGGGGCAAAAAAGGAAATTTACAATTACACATAAAGATGACATCTTCAGCGCCTGGTGGAAATGCGCATCAAACATTATCAGCTGTGGTATATAGGCATCCCTGTATTTCGGCTCCAGTCGATTGGGCTCTGTTGAAGAATGCGGGAGAGGGTCGCGTGCGCATGGTCCGATTGAACCAGATTCGGGGGATCCGGCTACGCCGTAGGCAGGAATCTCGAATCTTATCGGAGGGTTTCTTCAAGTGGAGATCAAGAAGAGATGTATACCCGCAAACTTTCAAGCGCTCGTCTGGAAATAAAGAAGTGTGGTGGGGTTTGCTAGAACCAAGCCACCAGCGGCTCTCAAAACAGGTACCGAAAAGAGAGGCAGGATCGGCCCGTCGGCAGCAGGAGCAAAGTCGTACATATGTGTATGTATATTCTTTCAGGGCATTCAAGCATATTCGCGATAACTATCATCATCTCATAACTCATGATCAAAGTCTCCCTTCCGCGAGCGTGCCTCCTCGAAATCAACTCGAGGGTCAATTGAAGGTCGGAGTCCAGAGACATTCCCCCAACTGCCATATCCCAGAGTCCCCAGCCAATCGACATTTTATCATAAAAGGGGCCAGAGCCCATGCCTTTCATGTCTATGTACACCACCTTCTCTCTACTTCCTAAAAGCCCTCGCCTCCCTCCTCCACCAGCCCTTGAAGTCCTGCGTAGCCGTCTCAATCCCAATATCCTTCAAAGCTTGACTACTCAAATGGCAATCATACGGCCTCTGCACACTAGCATTCGGATCATTGCCCTGTGTATTCGCCTCCATCTCATCAAGCGGTAGTCCCATGATCTCCGCAAACAGCTCGCAGATCTCGTACTTGGTAAACTTGTCTTCGCTCGAGAATTGCAATGTCGTGGGCAGACTACTCTTGTCTTCCGTATCGAGGTATTTCGTAGCAACATCTGCAGGATGACATGTTAGTTAAGGAGCAAATGCATAGAGGGTATACGTACCTTTGCACACACGAGCAACATCCTCCGTATTCGTAGGATATCTCAAAGCCCAATGATCCATCTTAACCCCCGCCCCCTTCTCCTGAGCCTTCCACACACTATCCATCAACACATTAACCGCGCTCTCACTCGGCTTCTCCGCCTCTCCATATAACACCGGCACTCTCAAGACCACAGCCCATCCCGGCTTGCTGGCCCCAAGCACGGCTTTCTCCCCCTCCCATTTCGTCTCCCCATATAAATTCGTAGGCTTAGGACTGGCATGTGCTTCGTAGGGAGCATCGCCCGGTACACCGGGGAATACGTAGTCGGTAGATATGTAGATGAGGAAGATATCGCGCTCTGCGCAGAGCTTCGCGAGGTTAGAGGAGGACGTGATGTTCAACGCGCGGGTGCCTTCTGGGTCATTGTCGCATTTGTCGGGGAAGCGATTCGCGGCGCCTATCTCTAATATTAGCAAATCTCTTGCTTTCGCAGATGGAGAGCACGTACAATGGACGATGACTTGGGGCTTGGTGTCCTCAATGGCCGCGGACACGGCGTCCTGGGAGTTCAGGTCGAGCTTGATGATTGAAGGTGGGCTGGCGCGTGTGAACCCTGTGCCAACGACGGTCCAACCAGCGCGCGAGAAGGCTTTTACGACTTGTCGGCCGAGGAGGCCTGTTGCGCCTGTTATGAGGACGGTTTTGGGCATTGTTGTGGTGTTTTGCGGGGTCGGGTGAGCTTCGAGGGAGCTGTTGAGAAGGCTGAACTCGACGGTGGGATATCCCCTCAGGCAGTCACGACTCGACGCGTCAAAACCACACAAAAGTCTTCTTATTTACAGGTACGGCAGATTTACAGAATATCTGGGTTGTCCTTTTGGTATATGGACGGGTATTCAATTTTGTGTTGCGTCTCGATCTGTGGCTTCGAGCGCATTCACATTTCTTCTTCACGACGGCCCACGAGGAGCCGCCCGCAATGAAAAAAAGAATCTCTTGCGAGAAGGTTGGTTTCCAAAGATTCCCAATCCGAGCGAACTCAAATTGGAGCGGTCATGGTTATAGTTTTCAACTAGCAAAAACGCACTGTGAAATATGTCAGTACAAGTACAAAAAACCTTGGATGGCAGTCGAAGGCGGAGGCAACTTACATCTCGGACGAATCCTCTGAGCAAAAAGTTAGTAAATGTTGCGATGTTTGTGTCGTGGAAGGCGGACGTACCACTGATATGCGTAAAACCTGACACATGTTAGCAAGCTGGTGGTTCAAAGGTTGGGGGTGCGATTCTTACCCATGCACTAAGATAAAAGGAAAAGAGGACTGTGGAAGGGGGAACACTCGGATTTATACAAAAATTTCGCAGGGCCGCTAGTGTGGCGCTAAGTACTCAACCCCTGTAGCTTCCAATTGTTGCATCTTGAGCAAACTCTTTCCTCAACAACACCCCATCCCCATCATTCAACCTCCAATCTTCACATTTGCAAATAATTTCATCATCATCTCATTATCTCTCGCAAATGCATCATTCGCTAGTTGATATGATCGTCTACCCCTACCTCCTAACTGTCAAGCCTGAGGTCCGCCTCCTGCCTTGCAATTGAGCTCCTTCAAATTCCGGGTTTTGCTCCGACACAGTGAGCGGCCTATAGCCGATTGTAATCTCTCATGCTGGCTAGGTTTCTGAGGCCTCCGAAGTTTAAATCCGTTATTCAATACTACCTCCGTACAGACATGATAGTATCGCTCATCTCAAGTGAATTGGATCCGCCAAGCCTTCAAATTTAACATCTGCATTTAATTCTTCACTTCCAGGAGAAAATCATGTGTTCCATTCGTCTTTTATTGTACTGTTTTAATGTGCATCGGCGACCGTGTGGCCATTCTAGACTTCTGCTGTCTGACTCCTTGATTTGGACCAGTTTCCCCCCCATCCAAATCGCCCTACATGCTGGGTTTCTCCTTCGTCTCCAAATTCGAGAAGGGATGCAGTGAATCGTTGCAAAAGTACCTCGTCTTCTGGACATTGACTTCTCCCCTTCTTGACGTCTTTGTTGAGATATCATTCACCAGGAGTGTCCGGATTTCAAAAATTTGTTCCACGTGATGCCCTCTCCTGCGTGCTGCAGTTCGCTCTTTCTGTTTTGGTGCGATTTTCACGTTTAACGGAGACCTGCCAGCATTGCTGATAACTCTAAGGTTTACTAACATCTATTTCGGTTTTACTATGGTTCTTGCCTATCTCACGATCCCTGGACTCATTAAAAAAGCTCTTCTCTGCAAGATCGCGCTAATGGCCTCGTGTAACCCCTTCGCGCGCGAACAACTTCATCGCCAACCGAGAGTTATTGGCTGACATGACCATATGTGTGATTTAGAAACATATTTCGGGTATCAGCATTACTTTTGAGAGCTCATCTGGACCACCTACTTCATGGAGTCACAAAAAGCTCATTCTCGTGCTCTTCGTCGTCGTCATCATCTCCTTCTGCATAATCTTTATGACGATCGTCGTCTCCATAAATGTCATCATCATCTCCTTCAGCAATTGTTCCCTGCCGGTACAGAGACCACTCACGGACCACCTGATTGTCCAAGTCTGCGAAAGGACCTCGAAGCGGAGCGGCAACGTCTGCGGACAAAGTTTCGCGGCCATTCGGGGATCCTGTTGCTGATGGTCCTGAACGGCCTATCGGTTCACGTTCGCGATTGTGAACTGGGACGCCCTGGTCATGGGAGACTTTGGCGACATCGCCGGTAAGAATGATTCTATTCGGCACCAAAGAATCTGCTTCAATACCTTTCGCAACAGTGATGACTAACTTCTTCTTCAGGGTGACCCCAAACATCTGCATACATGTGTGCAGTGGTACCATCGCCTTAAATTGCTTCTCCTTGTTAACCTCACAGTAAATTGGGACTTCATTCCTATCAACGGCTCCCTGGACCGTATACCAAGCGTGGATCCTGCTCCGAGCCAGCCAAACAAGCAAATTTTGATTGTGCTTTTGGCATGCTGTAGCATCCCCCTGGTCATAATTTCTCAGACCGGTGTAAAAATAGTCCGAGAAGGTCAATGGACCGACTATTCCGACGTTCTCAGCGTCCACGGGTCGTTCGCGGCTGTCGACAAACCTGAATCGCGTCACGAATGGTCCCGGCATGATCTTCAGCAATACTGGACAGCCTTTGCTGCGGCCTTGTCTTTGCAAAAACCCCAGTTCTGCTGTACCTTTCCCGCGTTTCGCCATTTTGGATCTCCTCACATGGCCGTAGGAATCTTCAAGAAAGAAGCCACAAGGCGTGCAGGTCTCTACGTAGTCACGAGACGGCTCGTTCGGTCGCCGGGATGGCTTTGCTGCTGAGGTCCATTTGTCCATTAGTGCTGCCAAAAACAGGTTTAGATCCCATCCTAGGTGTGTTTGAGCCAGCTCCACCAGATCATTCTGTCCGAGCCGCAGGTGCCGAATGTCCTCCAGAGTGAACTGCTCGGCCGTGCGGAGCACAAACCGGCCAAATTGCGCATCGGATTTTCCATAGATGTGTCGGTCTCCCTCGCGAACCAGGAATGCAGGATCAAGCGCTGGTGCTTGGGGATGCCATAGTCTCGCGCCGGCTTCTCCATAGTCGACCTTGATTTTTTTTGGGCTGGGCTCATCGTCTTCCAGCAAGTCGATGATACCAAATTCTCCGAGCTCGCGCTTGAATTTAGTTGCGCTGGGCTCGTCATCTTCAAGCAAGTCGATAATACCAAAGTCTCCGTGCTCGCGCTTAAATTCATTTGGACTGGGCGCGTCATCTTCCGTTAAGTCGATGAATTTGGCGTTCTTGGGAATGACAAGAGCTTTGTTAGCGCTTCCTTCACCATTTTGTGCCCTGCTGGCTTGTGCAGGGTTTCTACGGACGGGCACGTAGACAGCGTCTTTGCTTAAGTTAGCTAGCTCCTGCAGCTCAACGTGCTTGACAGTTGCCTTGTGAATGAAATCCTCCCTTTCTACTTCCTCCTCCAGCTTAACGTACTTTCCCTTGGCCTCTCTGCGCCTCTCCCTCTCACGTGGGTCATCTCTATCCGCCCATTCTTTCATCCACTTTGCGGCATACTCAAGCGCAATTTTCTGGTGCGACCTGTTGTACACTTGGAAGTTCTTGGTTTCTGCGGGTGCTTCGTACTTGCCACGCTGGAGGTTATGGACACAGAGCCGCGCGTATGCCTCGGTGTCTGGTTGCGGGACAATTTGACCCCGGAATCCAGAAATCATTGCTATGACATGTGCGGTCTCATCGATGCCCTCACTTCTAAAATCTTTGGACACTGGCTCCCCGAACGCTCCTAGGACGTACAGTAAGCTGAGATACTCGCATGGCTTTTGGTCCTCTTCCTCAACCTCCACTGGCCATGTTTGTTCCAGCTTGCTGGCAGGGTCGTCAGAGAGAGAAGACACATCTGTCGCCATGCTCGTGGATGATGACATGATCTCTCGTGATAAATTTCAGCGCTGACTTGATGCCGGGGTTCTTATTTCAATTTGATGATTTAACGGGAGTTGTGATCGAGATTGTTAAGCAAGCTAGGAAATCCAATGGTCACGTTCTATCGAAGACGAATTTGGGAGATTCACAGTTTATCACAAGTTTGTTTTTATATTGACTCCCAGTCATTTGAACATAATGACATTGCCTACATTATTGGCCAGGAGCAAGATCCCCTGACGCAATTGGTTTATTCTCAACTATGGCGTGCCCAACCTTTTTCTTCCACATTTGCGCCCTTTTTTTTCGGTGCCGGCACTCTAACTCTACCCGCAACTCCTTCGCAGTATTCAGCACCCACCCACGAGGCCAATCTTGTCCGAGCTACAAGATATTACAGGCCTTCAGAAATCACAGCTCGTTCCAACACCGTGATACGTGCGGGGAAATTGCCCCACATCTTCACCACTCCCTTTTCCAAAATCAAGCTGATGTGCACAAACATAGCAGTATCACGATTCAATGCAATGGTGCCACTTTTTACAAATATTTCCCTGCTTTTGCGTCGCACCAAGTATTGCTCGAAACATCCACCTGAACAGCCGGCTTACGATTCCTGTCATCGCCCTTCCGAATAGACTTTTCGTAAGGGACAACTTCGTCTCTCCACCTCGACAAATCGAGCACGGCCTAGGTCAGCAGGATGATTCCTGAAGTCGCAATACACAAGTTACTCCTCAAGTTGGACCCCACACAATCACTGCTCGGCTTGCTTCTACGGTGAATCTCCACATATTGCTGTGTTTTCTGCGTCTGACGCGACATAGGCTCGTACCATCCATCCGCCTCTTCCTCGTTCCTCTCAATTCAACCTAAGCCATCGTCACTTTTTATCGGCATCGGCATTCTAAGGTAGACCAACCGCTATCATTGCTAAGACAAACTCCGGTACGAGTCGTCGTGGTCGTGGCCACTAGCGTAGCTGTGAGGATGGCCGTAGGGAAGCTGGTAAAGTTGCTCCGGTGAATCTGACAGTGACCCATACTGACCATTGCCCAAGCCGCAGGAGCCGCCCCAGAAGAGGATATCGAAACGGAGCAAAGCTTAATTCCCCGAAACGCCAATTATTCGTATACAAAATATCACACTCGAATGATGAGATTCACCGGTGGCCTGCAGGATAGGTGCACGAATCTGGTCAGATTGAAGGTCCCCACGGATAGACATCGCCGTCGCTGCTCTACCTTCACCTTCGAGTGGATCGATCCTGAATCTCTCACTCGAAATGAGAGATTCATTCTCAATCTCATTTTGTCGGATTTTGAGTGTCTCACTTGGCGTGAAACATTCTCTTACGTCCTCTATCTTCACCATCTCCGTTTATTCATTTCATATATCTCAGGCGAAGTGAGACACTCAAAAGGTAAATTCACTTCATTTTCAGTTCTAGATATTTAATTGAATCTCTCACTCGAGATGGAACACTCCGAAATCAATTCTACCTTCACCTCCTCGCGGCCTTCAATTCAGATGTCCCACGTGAAATGAGACATCCAAATTCATTTCTCACTTCAAGAAAATCCCCAAGATTGACTTCCAATCTCTCGCTGCAGGTGAGAGATTATCAATTTTTCTTCACTCTTTGCCCTACCTTCACCTTCTGATCTTTCCCGGCTGGATCTCTCACCTGAAATGGAACATTTGGACTCACTCCTTTCTTCAGCTACGCATTCGATCTCCATACTCTGTGAATTTCTGATGCAAACTAAGACTGTTTCATCTTATTATCTTCTCAAATCTGCCCGAAAACAGAATTTTTATCAAAACATCAGACAAAATGAAAACAAACCACCAGAATTGCTTTTTAAAAATATCTACCTGGCCCAACATAATCCTCTCTTTTCCTCCGTTAACTGCTTCCCCTCTAGTATTTGAGAAAGATACCTTGCCTATAGATTCTGATCTGATGCTATTCATAATCTCAAATAGACGCTGGAGTGGAGGACTAGCTCAGCGAACGGGATATTTCTTCCCCGAACCGCAGCATAAAATTTCTGTTGTATTTGAGACACACTATATTGTTTGCGTGGTCGTAATTCTAGAGTACCGCAAGTAGGTAATCATGGAAGATGTTTAATCAAATGATCTGTTCGATGGCGATTTGTACCCAGTTCTGTCCCTTGTTCATTAATTCATACCGAGGAGCGGACGGCGCCGGATATTCCAGATGTTGGCGAATCTTATCTGCTTTTTGAGATGGAAGACTTCGATCCGTTGGATTAGCTGGTCTACCGGCAGATATCAAACCATGCCACTTCTTTTTGTAAAGCTCGGATCAACAGATAGATAATATTTGCACGAATTGTTGAATTTTCCACCGAGGAAGGCGTCATTTGACAGTTGATGATATATTGGAAAAATTGCAAAACTACCATACCCACAAATCAAACGCAGTTCCTTGAGTACACAACACCCCAAACAACTAAACACAAACTCCAAGTAGCACGCGAGCTTTCGCTAATCTATTAATACAAGATGGGGAAAACAAAATACCTCGATAGTCTTTTGAAAATTCCGCGAGAGAAATAAAAGATTCGGAGTTATGAGGCCAGAACTGAAAGAATTCGCCCAACTAATGTAGAACCACCGCACTTCTTTTGTTTTACCTATTTTGGGTCATCGTCCTTCATACAAGAAAGTTTGAAAAAGGAAAATAGCCCTCCTGCGGCACCATTTACAGCTCCTACTCAAAGTCAGTCGCTGCAGCTACATCACGTAACTAACTTGAAAAGAAGAGGTACTTACCAGCAACAGCACCGCCTAGGGACGTGAACGTGTCACAAAAGCCATTCCCGTCGTTATCATTTTGAGTTTTGACCTTGAATCCCAGATTAGGAGGGGAAGCATTATGTGCGTCCTCAGTTTGGTATGTGATGCCGATATACTTAGGGATAACACATACTTCCGCGGTCTTGCTTTGGGCTAGAATTTTATAGTCAGCGACAGATTGCTTTCATCCCAACGAGGAACACTTACAAGTACCATGTCTATCCACATCACTGGGGTAGGTATACTCCACTGTTTTACAGGATTTGACCTTGTCAAGCGTCGCTTTAAGCGCATCAAGCAAGCCATTATGGATCCATGTTGGATACTCTCCGTCCGGGGTGACTGTAATAAATAGTTTGGGATCAGAAGATGGGTTCCTGCCTTCAGACCACAGTTTATAGCCCTTGATCACGATATCTGATGTTTGGCATTTACCCCCGTCGGTGGAACAGGCGCGGGCGAATTCTCCGAAGACTTCGTCGACGGGAGCGGTACCGATGGGAACGGTTTTATCAGAAACTTAGACTGTAAGTAAAAGGAAGGTATTTGGGAAGTCTCGGAGCATACTGGTGACAAAAGTGTTTCCAATTGGGTCGTCCCTTGGCTTGAGTCCGGATTCTACTTCCTCGGTAGGTAGGGCCGACGACAGCACGGTCAGCATCGAGCTGATGACCAGGCTAATTTGTACACGCATATTGAGAGAAGATGGATGTGAAATGGATTGATTTCAGGAGATCAATTTACAATCTGGAGTATAGAGAGATAGAAGACAAGCTGCAATGTCGACTTGATTGGGAATTGTATTGTTGAAACTTCAAAAGGGACATCAGCTGCGTTTTATAGGTGTTCAAGTTGTCACATTTCATCCATTGCTACATGGTATTCATGAATAGAACACGTTTCTTCACGCGTGGTTCACGAAATCAACAGGTCAGTTGACGCGCGATTGTAGCTTTTGAAGTTTGAGGTAGGGACTTTGACGATTTAAGGAAGAGGTTGGGAGGCTGAGAGGCTGTAGGAGATATTCTGGATGGATTTTGAAAGTATCAGCTTGGCATTTGACGAAGTCTGAAGTTACAGGCCGGGGTTTGAAACCTGGGAAAGCTTGGAGAAAAAGCTTGTAAATTATCTTGGCATCAGCGTGTGGTAACTTGACTAAAAAGAAAAGGTGTAAAAGGTATGCAAAGTATTCTGGACAGATCATTGTGATAGTCTTTTTACGAAAAACTAGGTCATTTGACTCGATATTCTACTTGGTAAGGAAATAAAAGGAACAAAGGGAAGTGATTGACGTCTTGCAATCCAATCTGCGGAGTGGGAAGTCGTGCCGCTTGCGGACACCAGATGGGTAGGATATGGATAACAGATTATCGTGACGTGAAGATTCTGTTTTCTTATGGGGTAAGTCCAACTGGGAATTCTTCATAGGGCGTGATGGGACCTCTTGCCATATCAGCTGGATAAAGGGGGGCGGAAAGGTGACCCATATGTCTAGCAATTTTGCCTTGAGGAGCTATCTTAGCGAGCAAGATCATGGTTTCCAGTAAACTATTATCCTCTCTTACCGGCTACTGAGAAGCCCCTCATTCTCTTGGGTGCTGCGCACCGAGAAGCATTGTGAATATCACGTGGACCCGCTGAGTGCCCTATCTGCTATTACATCAAGACTCATGGGAACCAGGGATTCTCCTATCTCGGATCCTTCATTGCGGCGTAGATGTCTAAATATATTACCAATGCCTCGGATTCCAATTGGACACCCTTTACGAACCCGAAGGAAGCGAGTTGGTTGGTGTTCGGACGATATCAACACACGTACTGTACAACCACAACTCAAAGACCTCACAGATGATTGATTGACCAAGATGAAACCAATATTCCTTTGGAGGAGCTGATCCTTCAATCATAACAACATTGCGGCTATCCATCATCGTATTCCCTTACCCATCTAGTCTGGTGTTGAAACATGGGCTTGCTACGCCGTTAGTTTTGGTGTTGGTGTTGGTGCCTGCACCTAGTCAAAGGTGATAAATGACAGCTGATACAAAATACTTGATGGTGCCACGAGCTGAGCAATCCGTACTACTCGGCTGGAGCTAATCATGAAACTGTACTTGTTTTGTTAGTATTAGTGGTAGGAGATCAAATGAATCAGCTCTCTTCTTTGTCGATGGCGCGACTCAAGGATGGTGGGAAGCGCCCCAAGCCCTTGCTTTACCTTCTTCTGCTCCCTCGCAATTCCCTTATTCTTCATCTTGGTATTGACCTCTCGAAAGACCCCAATATTCTTCACTAACGCCAAAGCAACACGCTGTGAGGCGTCGATATACTGGAATTACAAGGTCAGGCTTCCAAACTGTCTTTCAGCTATTTACCACCATGACTGCATGTGCATCTTCTCGAAGATCTTCTCTGTCAGGATCAAAGTTAGGTATATGCTCCCCAAATGCTATTACAATATACCGTTGAGCAAGCATCGATGGCTACTTTGCTAGAGAAATGTATGTTGCGGAAACGCACTCTTCAAGAAGTATTTTGCTGGCCCCTAGGTAGTACCGACCTTAAATGTATATGTCGACATCTCTGCAGAGGCTGTCGGGTTCTCGGAATGGTGTGTGTGTTGGACAGGGCTATTCAACCCTGAAAGTGAAAGGCGAGTTGGAAACGGTGGCTTGATGGATTGCTAAGTTGGGAGTTCGCTCGATGGATGACCATGAGGCTGATGTTGAGGTCGAAGTTCTTCAAGATGTGAGGGTTATTTGATGTCTCTAGTGTACTCTGTCGAATATCATCCCAGTGAGCTTGAAACAAATAGACTTAGATACAGTGCTCTACATCGCTGAGTGTGTAAGAGTACCTGGCATAAGAGGCTTGCTTGATCAGAGATTAATCTACTCGGTCAATCAGATTGCCGAGTCTTGGTTCGTGCTATTCGTGCTGGGCCGTTTGCTATTTGAGGGTGTCATCCCCATCCTTCGAAGGGTCCATTTCATTACCTACTAGGCTGTATAATACCCTCGGCGGCGACCAAGCAGGAAGTGTATTCAAGAAACTATATTTACAAAGGGCAATCATCGACCTGGCGCCATCTGGGTTTTCGAAAGGATTCCGGGGTCAGCAGCCCACTATGCGGTCTTCGAATTTCCAGGTTTCAAGATTCTGATCATTCGCTGGAACCTAACATGCAATGAAAACTACCTTGCCCAGACTCGGAGACACAATAAATCTCATCTGACTGTAATGACAGCCTCATTGTAGCGGTCTTTATGCGTCCTCTCCCCTTTTTCGGAACTGGAACCAGCGAGCCATTCCGAGCCGAACGTTGAGCCACTTTTCGTACATGAAGTCATAGGCTTCTACAGTATGGGAGCTCTTGGTGGTCATCTTTGACAAGCAGACATCCCACTGTCGTCTCCTCTCAGTCTTCCACTGGCAGACCCCGCCGTTCGTCAATCAGTCTTGAATTCCGCATCATCTGACGAAAAAGAGAATTTCTAGAGAAGCTGAATGCCGGCAAAGTTCTCGATATATTCTCTTTGAACAGGCTTGAAATCGAAAGTTGCTTCTTTTAAGCCCTTTAGCTGACTGAACACATCAACATTCAGGTTTTGCCTCTGAGTCTGGTGGGACTGATTATCGGAGCTGGCGCGGTGATTTCATTTCAAGTCGAATCAATGCCTGCCCTTCGGGCCAAGAGCCTTTTCAGATCCACGAAATCACAGCACAGAAAGTATCTTGGATGTAGAAGGGAATGGGCGCGAGACCTGTGGAAGATGTTTGCTAAATATTGTCTGTTAGCAGGAAGCTCCAATGAATGGCTCCAAGAGAGAAAGGGTGTCTATGAGGGCTGGGAAGGCCAAACGGTCCCTCCAAGAATCAGAAGTAATTGTGTAACCTACCTTGAAGGAGTATTGAAGTGCTATCGCGAGCCTGAGAGGCTGAGAGGCTGCTACTTGAAATCGGCATCTTATTGTTGAAGCTTGACTTGAATCTTCGAAGTGACTAGATTTAGTCCGAGAATTGTTGATTTATTCTATGAAGCCTGACAAAACGTACATTTGCATTTGCTTCGGATTCCTTTGTTACGGAACAGTTTTTACGTCTCGGGATGTGGTGCTTGACTGTGGAGCCATGTTTTGATAGACACATTCGGACGCGTTTGTTGCTTACCGCTGCTGCTTTTGTTGATATTGGTCATATTGATTTGGTCTTTGATCACCAAGCCTCTTGCTCACCTCAAAATAAGCATTAGCTCTGGTTTGTAAATATGTGTTGCCACCAATGGATTGTGAATGGCCAAGGTGTCAGTGCGGAGGAGTTGTCCAATCGTTGATTCTTGTCTGGGCACACTGTGAGCATAAAAGGATGACGCCGCCCGTATCTTGACCAGGGTAATTCTACTCCCATTAGAACTGAGTACAGGTATTTCAAACCTTTCTTTGTTAGTTATTCGAAATGCTTTTTCGATACTTTGCTGATGTTGAATTCTGCCGCAGCAAAATATTACAACGCTGAATCACAATTTTTTTGTTCGAGGCTTTTTGGGGGCCTTTCGCTGTGTATCCTTCAATGTCTTCCAATTCAGAACTTATGTGAGGTACATCTACAATGTTCTGTATTTCTGTATACCACGTGGGACGCAAATGTTGGCGGGTTCCTAGCTTGGCTATGTAAGAGTTGATGACAAGCCCTTTATAAGAGACGCGCGATCTCGTACTATGATACTTACTAAGCACGTGGAAACAACTAATTTCGATGTCTGCGATCGAATACTTGATGCATATTTCCACGAGCTGGATTGACAAGCCTATCGAGGACTCCAACATCCAAATCCAAGAAAAGTGGCAGCACAATAGAGGACTAGTAGCGATTTAGGGTATGTACTCATACCTGGGGCCCTAAAAAGTGTGCAGAGGCTAATTGGCTGATATTTTCAAAGAATGGATTAAAGTTACGATACCCTTGTAATAGATCACGAACAACGCGTCACCGACCCTGTCAACAACTAGGGGAGAAATATGATCTACCACCAAACACTCACAACCGGCATCCTCGAGCGATCAATAAAGATGACTTGGTATGATCACGACTGTAGGGGAATACTTCTGGTCGTTGTGTTTATCTGCTGAACTCTGCATAGCGTCTCCCAACCTTCCTGCCGCTGGTCGAAATGGTAGAAATAATGATTACACAGGTGGCTTTGATGCTGACGGCTATGATAACATGTTCAACTTTTGGGAAAGAACTCAGAATGAAGAAACAGATCGGATGGTCTTTAGTTAGTATATTATACCTTGATATCTTATCATCCGCTCACCTCCCCAGATTCTCGAGCTAGTCAAATGACAAGCAACCGAGCGCCTCCAACTCCTGGGAAGATCCCCGTGACTCTTGAACTATGTTTAGCTAATTTGATAATAGCTCACTGCTATCACGGCACTCCCTGTAATGGCGACGAAGGAAATGAAAATTGCAAGTGTGCTTGTTCATTTTGGGAACCTCATCTAATTCGTTCAATAGATCTATATTCCCAGAAACAATTGTCTCAAGGAGGGGGAAAAGATACGAAAAGTTACTGTACGGATCTATCTCGTCATAGTTTGTCACTACAAGCTGACAATTTCCAGGGTTAGATCCCCAGCTGGTGTAGCATGACCACTCAGAGGGGACTAACTATGAGGGTAGCTGTAAGTAGGTTCTATTATGTTAACAGTTCATACTAACTTCGACTAGAATTTAATCAACCCTTTCTACCAACCATGCCAGACACCCAAGATCCTCCGAAACCCGCAAATAGCTTCTAACCCCCGAATTACAATATCCCAGACGATAAGATGCAAAGATCTGTGAGCCCTATTCATATAAAGCGGCGGTTCTCGAATAGTACTCAGATTACCATTTACTCGGATAAGGAGGCGCCAAGTTCATCTTCTAAACGAGCTCGAGTGAACAGACTCCCAAAACAAAGCGCTTCGCACAGGAGTAGTTCTGAGCGAGATATTCCAGCCCAAAGTTTCACTGGTCAGCCAACCTCAACAGACAGCACACACCTTGACTAGCCTCTTGATCTCATGGCTCCCCCGAGTGCCAAGCGGTTGACACTGAAGATGCCTTTGTCGATCTTCCTTCCCCTACACACTCGATACACTGGTCGAATGAGCCTGTTGTTTCCAAGCCTGGATCGGGAACTGAGCCCAAGCCAAAGAGCAACAACAAAATGGCAAATCGGTTTGACGCCGGTGGAGCACAAGCGGAACTTTATTTCCAGAAGGTTTATAGTCTCATAAACCAAGTCTCAATCACTGAGAATGAACTTTGGGGCGTCCAGCCTCTTCTGAAGCGGGAGAAGGCTTTTGTCAACGCTGACCCCGATCAGCAGGGACGGGACACCATCAGGAGACCTATACGTCTGTCAACTAGGGCCCAAGCTCGATTGAAAATCTACAGAGGCATTCGAGGCATGGAGTGGACCGCCCCAAAGAAACTACGCAACATCCACAAGGATTTCTCTGCCGAGCAGATACGGGAGGCTAATGAGACTTATGACAAAATTATTAAGAAGAAAGCAAAGAAGCCGAAGGCGGACTTCACGGCTGCAAAGATTACATACCCTCACCTTCAGAATGGTTTCTAGCATTGAAGGAGAGAGTACTTGGTTGCTCACTTAGACCATCTAAAAATCCTTTTGGTCATTTGTTTGTCTAAGGCAGTCGCTGGTAACCAGATAATAGCAGCGAGGCCACCCATTCTTTGTCAAATTGTCAACTCCATGAGCTACCACATAATTAATGAATTCATCCAATCAAAACAATGACATACATGCTATTTCCTTCAAAGTGAGACTTCATTACTCACTTTGATGTATGCCTGACTTTCCCAAGTCCAGCACAGTGATTCCGGAATACCAACCACCTTGCTTCCTCTGAAAAGATAGTAGCTGCCCCTCATTTATGACCCCTGGAGGAAAAGTCTATTGTGATGACTAAGTTGTTTACGAGCACGCCTCCCAGGATCGCGGCCTTCCCGCTATATTCACCTTGACATAGTTGACTCGCTGAAAAAGCCCTAATTGCTAGATTTTTGTACAGAATTTTCGAAAGACAATTTGGTACATTGTTATATATAGCTTTGTAAACATTCAAAATGTAATCTTAGATAATTGCTGGGTGTCGTAGGTAGGTATGCCGGAATTGGCAGATTTTGGTGGGCAGGCGCACGCGATCGCAGGCTGGTAATTCGTTAAGACCTGCCAGGTGGTCCAGCCTCCTTAGTTCTGCGGACCAATCGCGAGTTCTTATTCCTGCGTTTATAACAGACTAGCGCCTGAAATGTGGGCTGATGCTCCTTTCTGCCATCCGAAAGTTACATCTGTAGAGCAAGCCGAAAAGAACTTGCACACATCCATCTTCCATTTTCAATCATCAAAGGCAAGCCCTTTCACATATCAGAGACTGACAGTTTTTAACATCTATAGGATAGAGAGAGACCGATCAGGTGCATTAGTGACGACAACAACAAAGATTTGGCGGAGTTCTAATACCGATACAATCACCAGAGGCTTCGAGGGAAGAGAACCTTAAGGGACCCAAGATGTCGTGGATGAAGAACACTGGTAAGACTCCTTTCCCTTTGTCATGTGTCTTCCACTAAGAGCTTTACAGACTTATTCAAACGCCCTAATCCCGTCAACGATAGAGAAGACGAGAGTCAAGTCATTCCTCCCACCGAGCAGCCCTTCCCAACCGAACCTCCCAGTACATTTGATAGATTAGATGGAACAAGTCTCCCGAGTGCCACAAATAGGATTCAACGAGCTCCTTTGCCCGATATTAGTGACAGGGAACACCATTCGCGCTTTGAACCTCCAGGTCATGACTTGAGAAATAATGGTAGGCGCATCCTCATCGCCTTTGAGTACTCTTGCTAACGCTTGTTAGGTGAGTCCAGCGATGTATTTACCAGCAATGCAAGCAATGCTAGGTCTCCACGGAGTGGTAAGTGTTTATCTTCGGATTTAAGCATATTTGAGGTGTTAATCCATCCCATCCCAGGACTCCCTTCCCCTATCACAACTCCAGACACTTCTCCGAACGCGCTCAATGACGCGTCAAATGGTAGGACTATCAACCTCACAGTAGTATCTTTCCTAATTTGTAACAGGCTCACTGCCCATTCCTTCATGGAACCATTATCGCCATCCAAATGGAGTTCCCCAGTTCTATTCGTTGGAAGAATGTAAGAGGCCCCCTTTAATTGATTGTGACAACACTGATATACCATAGCAACAACTTCGCGCATGGTAAATGGCAGGGCCAACCATCAAGAATCATCCTACTATAGTACTCGCCACTCCACACTGAGAGCTAGTTGGCCTTCGAATGATGCTGGCGGTAGCTTCTATCCCGCAAACCGGAGCGGGCTCGATCGGGTTGAGGATATTCTTCGCAATCCTGCGACGATAGGTCCCCACCCAACAAATAACTCTGAGCCGAGGTGCTATGAGGAACCTATTAATCGCATGCCTTCTATTGAAAATGAGCATACTCGTACATATGAAAGCATGGGTTCTCCAATGATGCCGTGGGCAAATGGTTTCCAGGAACACTTGTTACCACCTGACAACTCCTTCTTAAGTGAACCGGCCTACTCTGACCGTATCGACGACCATTCTATGGAATGGAATCCTTTGGCGGCACAAAACTCAGGGAGTTTTGAATCTCGACCGCCAATTGATTACGGTGCCCCTTATACCGCCCCTAATGGTCTTCGGGACATGACCTCTCATAGCAACGATATGAGAAGCTCCACTTGGCCGCAGCCCAACCAACGTCACATTGCTAGGAGACAAGGATCTGCCCCAAATGTTTTCGGTAACGACTTTACCAACCGCGGGCTAGAGAACTTCGCTGCAAGCCATCATCCCCTCCCTCAGTACCATGACCCTCATAGTATGCTAGATGATGAGTCCAGTGGCACCACGCAGCTGGGAAACACTTATGCCGAAATCCCATATGATCATCCCGATCCAAGCCCCTCGGATGATTTTCTTCCAAGTCTATCGACTCCGCTTCCAGATCCCGATCTAGCGCTGGCGCTAGCTCGCCGTCGCTCGGCACGCCATCGTCCCCGCCATCGTAGTATGATCCACGATGATCCCCCAGCTGTGGGGGAAGAACGTGAGTCTCCTACTCCTGATGCGAACAAGCAACCAAAATCCCCGGAAGAGGCAAATCCTCCCTCGTCAAGAGCTTCTCCAGCTCCTCGTTCCCGGAAAGGCAAGGGTGAAGACCCCCAGATCCCACGATGGGCGGTTGCCGTGCCTCCACCGCGGTCTTTGGGAGGACAGAGAGGTATTACCGGTGTTAAACAGCCTTTCGTGCGGGAGAGCGAGCTCCGTCGCATTCGAGAAGGCTACTACCAGCGCCCCCCAGTCTTTCTAAAGCATGACCCTAACGGCACGTTGAATCTCCGAAGAAGAGTTAGGATCACACTTGAGGAAAAAGAAGCCTTGAAAAAGCTCAGACCATCCGGTTGGGATATCAAGAAGGGCCCCAGCAAGCATATCCAGTCAAAGGAGGAGCTTGAACTGGTCAATCGTAGGTACGGGGAGAGGTTGAAGCAGCGAGCCGCCAACAAGAAACCAGAAGACAAGAAGCGGAAGATAGACGAGGTCGATGAGTCTGGTGATAGCGAGCAGAGCCGGAAGAGAAGTACTCAGAAAGGGAAGCAGGTCCAGTACGAGGCCGAAAAAGACAAGGAAAACGAGGAAGAAGAAAGCGAGTACCAGGTGAGCGCTTTTCGTCCGTGGTCGACGACCATGCTAACGCATTTCTAGGAAGACGACGATGACCAAGCCGAATACGATTCCGATGACTTGTATGATGCATGAGGTTCGTGACTGATCCTACATCTTTTTTGGATTAGATTTCTTGGAAATTTGCTCAATGTGGAAATGTGAGGGGCTGGAACCATCAAAAGTTGCACATGTGGAAATAATGGAACCGTGGGATACGTAGAGAAAAGCAGACAGCTGTTGCATAAAATAAAGATAAACTATCATCTACCATAGCTTCAAGAAGTGTCGTGAAATTTCCTTGGGCGCCATGGTGATGACCAACTTCGGGCGGGAGATAGGGGCTCTGGCCTAGTGGTTCAGCGCTCTGAGTCGCTAAATACCTGCCGTCACTGCCCCGCACCCGCTGGAAATTTAACAAGCTTTTCACTGAAAACTGTAGAGCAGGCCTAACGATTCAGAGAGGTTCGACGCACTGCAAATAGTATTCAGGATGCTGTGATATGGTGCAACATCATCCCTTTCGAACATACGTACTGCAGTATATTGTGACTGCTTAATGCATCGCCACGGGTCGCTGACTACCGCGGCCTAGGCATTGTAGTTGGAAATGCACGTGCATATTAAGGGGCCAACTACTCAAGGTTTTCGATTTCAAACATATCAATGCTGAGCTCAGGCATCTAGAAGAGAGAGGGAATCCTCGAGTGTGTGCCGCGTTGCAACCAATATGGTGAGGGCTCAGGGCTGGGGCTCCCGGGTAGAAATTGCCGGTTTCGGCCCGTGCGGGAAGTTCAAGCGTACCAAACAAAAATTGTAATTTCAACAAAACAATAGACAAAGACTTATGCAATCTTGGATTGATAGCTTTAGGAGTGTTAGAATATGTTTGGTTAATTGAATATTTGTTTTGAATCATGTTGTTGTGGTACACGCGGGGAATCTGGTGGTTCGAAATCGGTAACATTTTCCCGATCCACCATCCTCCCCCGCGTTTGAGCCAAGATTTCAACCGCATACGACACGACGGCCCAGGGGCGTAGGCGAGCCCCTTTTTCTGTCGCTTCACTCTCGCGAACCTTATTCTCACTTCCAAGCCCCACTCTGTTCACTTCAGTCCTTGCAGACTGATCAAAGGCGCACTGACGCTGCATTGAAGACACCATGTGTATGTTCGGCATTGAGCGCTTCTCATACAAGTTTCCTGTCGTACTGGTGACTTTCCTGTGGCTATATGGCGGACGCTTGAGCAGCGACAGCCCCTGAGGAATTGTGGTACCCGACGCACTGTAGATCTAGGGTCAAAACCACTGAGTTTAGCGAGTCTCTCACTATAAATTCAGGGTGCCACATACTGATCTGGGCTTGACATCGCCGCGTTGAGCTGCTGAACACTCTGAACTGTCAAGACTTTGTTCGGTTGGACCACTGCATAAAGCTATCGAAACCTTTTGGCTGCAGTCACGTCTTTATTTTCGTCTCAATCCCACAAGAAGTTTGCATTGCGACAGCGCGTTATTGTGTAGAGGCGAACAAGCCGCGGGCTTCTATAATTACGCCGATTTATTATGGGAAGCTTCAAACATGCGCACCTACAACGAGAGATAGTAGGCCCCTCCGAGGCTGCCGGGAATCGAGCTTCTTCTCCTCTTCGCCTTACATGAACTTGGAATCTCACGAATGACGGCCCCACTCTATTTCAAGCGTTGTGAGCTTGGTGAAGGAGAGGAGTGTGGCGGTAGACAGTTACTGGCATCTGAAAAATTAGAGCATTGAACACGTTGAAAATTATGCTTCGGAAAATGCGAGTAACCCCTCAAAAACGATAATCGCTTGGCACGTCAAATCAAGAGATTGTTCTCCACATACGAGCGGTGAGCGACCAAACCAGGATCAAGCAAGCGGTAGCCTTCGACTCAAAGCCTATATCATCCCAATATCCTGAGAAGTTGAAATAAAGTACCGAGAAAGTACACCACGCTCGGTCGTCTTTCATAACATCAAGCGAACCTGCAGGGTGCAGAGGTGAATATATTGGTGGTATGCGGAATACGGCAATTCACTTACTGCCCTTACCCCAGATTACCACCTGGCCGCTTCAAGATTTGACATATAAAACAGTCCTGGAGATCAAAGCTCCATGTTTGCTCAAGTGCAATCAGGTGGGGGTATGTGGCATGGCATGGAGATAGGCTCATCGCCGTTAAGCGCCAAAGTAGCAGGAGTTGATTAGACTTCTCTCCATGGTAGGCATTTCGTATTAAAAAAATTGGAACCCGACCCCGGAGAGACTAATAGATGATGCACTACTTGGAGGGAGGTGAGACAGGGAAAAGCTCCCCCTGCTTCGACATTTGGATGTTAGAGATGGGATTCTTTGATCGTGACATTCGAACATACGAAAATTTTGGAGAGCAGTGAATGAGGCATATGAAAGATATTCCCAACGCCATCGGAACTAAGCCTTCAACAAGTAAGGTCCCGTTGAGTATAAATGAGTCTGATGATGGCGTCTCCATTTCCGCAATCCCATGGCATACCTGGCAAGTTCGGTCCTCAGAGCGTTGGAACATATCCGATCTATGGATACGGAGACCTCAGGCCTCACATGAGCAACCTCGCCCCCGTAAATACTTTTCAGAATTGCAGACCATATAACCCCACGCCCGCACCCGTACCCACGCCGGTGATGCCTTTCTACGGCCCTGGACCCGTTATAAATAGAGGTTCTTCGTATCGGCTATATTTTATGAACAGCTCCAGTGAGTTCGGTCCTCGTTATCCTAGACACAACTCAAACGAGGGACGAGGCGATGTCCACACTTCTCAAACGGCAGGATGAAGATGAATAGGGAACTACCACGAGTCGTTCGGGCTTCCGTCCGGTACGTTTCACCAAGCTCAGTGCCCAGTGAGCTATTCGAGAAAGAGATTTGTTTGAGCGGTGACGAAGGAAATTCTTTCAGGTAGAGGAGTATTTATATATAAAGAAATAGTAAATGGCGCGATTGATACGTCATGGCTGAAAGGATAGAGAGCCTGCAGAAGAGATCATGGTCTGTAATGTGTGATCTGAATTCTCGAATATCCAGGAGGGTATGCCTTCCTTCACACAGCTCAAGAAAACTCTTCCGCCGCAGCTTCCATATTCTACCAAGAACTGTTCCGTACCCTGATTGTATTCCCACCGTGCCAACCATGCCGCCTGTGTGACTTCCCGAATTGCGTAGAGTATCATAAGAGACAATTCACGAAGATGTCTCATGAGATCTTAGACTTTGTGAAGTGGTTCTCCTGCGAATAGTTAATCCATTTATATTTCTCCTTGATCACTTTACTGCAATGCGCGCGACCTCTCTTGGGGCCCTTTCAAGATCCTCCTCTCAGCTTCGTTAATTCGCCCATCTCTTTCGTGTCTAAGCGGGCGCGTTTTGTGAGAGTGTGTGACATCTCCTTGTCGGGATCAGCTTTCATAAAAGCCTTCAGGCGCGCAACATTTGGGCGGATTTGATCCAGTTCCGATTCTGTTAAAAGAGGCTGGGAGGGAGCAGCGAACTGAATGTGTTGTTTCTTTGAAGATGCTTTCTCGATGACATGATTCAAGACGCCAGGTCTGGCAGACGGGAGAGGAGTACGAGGCTTCTTGTTGACCCGGCCCAAGGACTCCTGATCCGCGGCGGAGGATTGCGTTGTAGAAGGAATCGATTGACGGGATTGAGAGAGTTGGAGTACGGTTGGAGATTCCTGGGATTTTGATTGCTCCGTAGAAGGAATCAAATGGCGGGGTTGAGAGACTCCAGGTACGATTGGAAATTCCTGGGGTTTGTTTCGCTCTGGACACCTTCCATCTGGAGACCAGAAGATGGAAGAAATATTCTCGCCGTTGTCGATGCGTGAAGCCGCTACGGAAGCAGGCTCGCCACTCTGGAAAGCAATGTTGCCATCGCGTACGTCCTTTGTCGGTGTAGGCTCTGCCTTTTCAACCAGAGTAGAAGCAAGCTTCACATCGATCGATTCCTGGTAGGCCATACCATATAACGCCCGGTCCGGACTCGACATATCATCCGTCCACGATATTACATTACTCGGCAGCCTGTTGGGCTCCTTTCGTTTTGTAGATGGTAATCGCCGCAACCTGGTGGCTTCAGTCTGGAGTGTTGAATAGGGATTGGGATTTAGGCGGTAGAAATTTTGCTGGGGCGCTGAATAGGGACTGGGACTTAGGCCGTAGAATTTATGCTGGGGCGGGCCATTAATGCCTTGGGAAGACTTCTGTGGAACTGCGTGACGATCGAGGGCGGGTAATTTGGCTACGGCTGCTGTGCCAAGATCAGGGCTCAAGAATGGTATAGAAGTTGCGGGACGAAGGTGCTGGAGAGGAGATCTTGGAGAGGGCGAAGAGGTAGTGTGCGAGCCATCTTCCCTGGCGATTGATGGAGATTTAGGACCGTCCTCATAGCGGCAAAAAGGCCCCTTGGCTCCGTCTGCGAAGGTGGATGGTAACTTCATGCTATTCATCGTGTTAATTGAGAAGCTGGCGGCGCACTTTGTTACGGCAAAAGCGCGTTGGAATTTTATTTTGAGGGCCTTAGATCTGCCTCGACGTGATTGGACCGTGTGGTAACTGTCGTTGCGGTCACTAATATGTTCTCCAGACGCACGCACGGTGCCCAAAGAAATCCTCTCGGCAAAAAACGTTCTGTGATTTGACTGTCATCACAACTCGAAAGCTTCCATCATGGACAGAAAGAAGGCTGAAAGAGAATTGATGAAATGGTTAGATGAGATAATGGATCATTCCAACAACTATCCGTCCAGCCATTCCCCTTCTCGTCCAACCCACCCTGAGCGTCATATGCCCGAAAACCCTCTCTTTTACTTCGAAGAAAAAATACAGATCGAGATTTTGGAAGGTCTTCTCCCAATCCCACCACCCGTAAGTCTTTCTCTAAATATCTAACATTAGTGCCCTTATTTACCTGATTAAAGCTGCACCCATTCTGCGATAGAGATGCGGAATACCTTCTGGTAATCTACAAAGTCCTCGACAACATCAAAGCTGCAAAGGACAACGGCCCCAAAAGTGCTTTGAAGAACACCAAAAAAGCGAAAGCTACCTCAAAGCCCCGAAACAATGCAGAGATCCGGTGCAACCATGCCCAGCATTCCGTGAAAGCCTCGTGGGTCCAATGTCAGGGTATGATATTTCCGCAGGGCCCATGGCACGAGGTCCCCAAGGGGTACTGTGTTAGCTGTACGTTTTCTCACCTTTTCGGAGTTCTCCATTTAATGTCTCTGTAATAGATGGAGGCATCATTGCCGTTGTGCCTAAACTACAATTCCTAGAAAGATCAGGTGATCTCATTTGGGTACATACCACTGAAAGGACAAAAGAAGCGATGTACTACCATAGTGATGAAGAGGAGAAGATCAAAGGAAATAATGAATAAGAACGAGAGAATATGGAGTCATAGGGGGGAGAGGCTGGCGATATCGCGATGTCACGTAGATTTGTGACTTATGAATCCAGAAATTCTCCACTCTTGATTTCGTGTGAATTGCTTGTTTGAATTCCCACTGATCGATGCTCATAATGATATCATAAATGATATTTTGAAGACGTACCAGCAATTTGAAATCAACCGGGATCAAGTCTCTGATATTTAAAATTGCTGTATCAGGAATAAAAGGCGGGGAAAAGTCCCACATTCGACAAAGATTTGGTGAAGCTCCGACCGAGTGACAAGTGCAAGCCGATACGCCCTGCATTGTTTGACTCATGCCGCAGCATATATTTTGCCTAGATAACATGAGCTCTAACCCACTAATTCTATGTCACTGTCAAAGACTTGCCATCAAGCCGCAACCATGAGTGAACGACAAGGCGACAAAATGAACGATAACGATTCGACTCACCAGTCTACGAAAGGCCCAGGCAAGGTCTGGACCAGCGAAGAGCTGATAGAGAACGCAGAATTCTCCGACGAGCCTCCATACGTACGCTCAATTCACAATTTCTTCCTTTGACGTCCCCGGTGTTCTTCCTTTGCTGCCCCCTGGGAGAATACTTCGTGTAATAGTTTGTGCTGACTTACTCAAGGACGGTTTCCCAAGTTCCAAGGCCGACTATTCTACTGGTGCCCGACGTCCTCAAATCGGTAAAGTCTATCTCTCAGACCTCCCTGGATATCAACCAAAAGTCCCGGTTGAAGGCGAGCAGCGCCGTGATACATCGGCTCTGAACGCCATGCTGCGTCGAGTTACTGGCATTGGACCCGATCAAGACCAGGACTCCGCTATGGAAGCTTTCCGGGCAGACCTGCTCAAGCAAACCAAGGACCGCGGCATTGCTGAGAAGAAGGAACTTCCTCGAGGAAGCCTTTCACCTGGTGCCAAACACGCTCAAGTAAGTACTTGTATGTCAGTCCGTGATGGAAATGTAGCTAAATTTATAGCTTGACTCACCACATTCGCCATCTGACCAGCAGGCCAAGCATTCTCCCAATTTGAACACCAATGAATCCGGAATTTCTGGAACTAGTCAAAGCTTTAAGGACGGCGCGGGTGATGCTGCTACTACCACTGACGAAGACGGAGTCCTTGACGGCAGAGCTTCTCTTGCCAGAACCAACATTGTTGAAGATGATTTCAGACAGGATCAGGGTCATGAGGGAGACAGCCAGCCGGCAATGCGAAATCAACCTGAGACCCCTCAAGAGTCTGGAAACTAAGGCGTAACTTGGTATCGGGATCTCTAGCAAAGAATCAATGGAACTCGATGAGATACGCGGATGGTCAGAGATGGTAGACAGGTCTTGGTTCCTTTTTGTGTACAGTAGATCAGCAGTTTCTTCCCCGGAGAGGCAGTACATGACGGGAGACAAGCTAGTTGGTAGACCTATAGGACACCAAGTCTGATATCCTGATGCTTTTTCCATTGATGCGGGTGAGACTTCTGCGAAGCTGGTGATATGTGATCACCCGACGACAAAATGAAGAGGCTTCCCTCTCAGCCCATGTCAGTAGATCAGAATGTCGGCAAGTTCAACTTTATATAGATTCAACTCCGTGTAATGTTCGCCGTGCCAGGGCTTTTCCTACTCTGGACGACTCTCCAAGCATGTTCTTGTGACTCGAGCTCTCAGGTGATCCGCAAGCTCATCTTTAGCCTCTCCAACCCGGTAGATAGTTTTATGTCACCCCCAACAATGCTGAGAGCCGACGTTCAAAGATAGTTTGTATTCCAAATAATTTTGAAGCCCATGCAGAACATGCTGCCATTGGTCAAGCCCCCATATTGGTGGGCATGTCATGTACGATGGGGATCGGATATGTCCATATTGAGAAGATTGCTGCAAGCAATTTGGCAGCTACACACCTATTCACCCTAAATACATGTTTCAATTCCAAAAACAAGCAGCAGGATGCCCGCTCAGGGTTCACGTGGGTTTAACGTGGAATTCCCGTCAATGTACGAGGAGCAGGGGTGTCTGCTTGCCGAGGACTTAGCGCGAGTTCCAGTGGCTTCGTGCGGAATAAATTCGCCAGTAATTCCAAACCTCGCAATTCCTCTTTCGTATTTTAAACATCGTGCTCCGAAGTTTCAAGCATGGCCCTTCGGAAGTTCATGAACAATATGATGCGCAACAACCTCGAGAAGAGTGAGCGTAGGGTAAGTTGCTCCAAAGTCCAACCGCATCTGCCCCCAAGGAGTGTATGGCTATCAAGTGCTAATATGTCGCAGCAACGGAAGAAGGAGGCCAAGAAGGAGGCCAAGAAGGCGGCAAAGTTGGAGAAGAAGCTGGGCAAGATGCCAGCCAAGCAGGAGCCACAGGTTCATTCGTACCCTCTGCTAGCCAGTGGAATTCACGGCCAGTCTCTGGGCGCCGCGGATCAGGTCTTCGACAACGCCCAACCGGGCTGGCAGAACCACACTTACCAACCAGTATCTCCCGTGAGTAGTGCTATTGCGACATACGAAACACAAAACTAACTCTCCCCAGGCAATGATCCACGGTGCTGTCCAATATCCCGGCTATGGACATGCTTTCAACAGCACCGCTCGCCCAAATGCGCACGGAAATCATCGCTTTCTCAACCCACCCGGTGGCCCTAGCAGCCAAGTCAGTGGCAGCAGATGTCCGATCGTGGAGGACGGCCAACACATCCTGTTGGTTCTGCTCGCTGGACTTGCTGTCAATCCTTACCCTTCCGGTGACTATGAATATGACCGACTTGGACCTCACGATTGTGCCACCCTCCGAAAATTCGTTGACTGGCTGCTGGCTGGTGCACTAAGATATGGAGCATCCGTTGTTGGAGATCCTGGCGGAAACCGAAAGACTGAGGCTGTGATGCAAGGCGAAGCAGAGATGCTGAATCTGATTCGTCGCAGCACCGGTACCTCTTCTGGCCAGCGTGTTTATGATCAAATCATGGATGGGCGTAACGATCTCGATGAGCTGGCGGAGTACCTCGCGTGGATTCTTTGTGATCTTGACCACATGGGAGTACAGTATTGATGAAGGCCAAGCACATACAAGTATGAGATGATAGAACTTGGTTGGATAAGTCTCGCTCTCAATGAGGATGCCTTTATCGAAAGCAAGGGGCCTTTACGCTACGTGGTTTGCTTTAGGGTATCAAAGAAGATATAGACCTCTAGATAGTTGAGAAAGCCATTGCCACACAAAACGTCGTTTCTATCTCGCGTGATCGTTAAAAGTGCCGAGGAGTGACCTTGAGCATATGGCTTTCTCCAGAAACCATTGACAACTAATACGTAGCCGGCGTTTTGGGAGGATCATGGGGGAATTTCCAGCCGGCTCATTATTCAAGACGGATATTGGACAATGTCCAATTGTGCGAGTACGTCAAGGAGGCGATCAAAGCTGGCCCCTGAGAAGTCTAGCTAAATTGATTCCCCCAGTCTGGTAGACACTGGGAAATTAGTACACACAGCCAAATATGTGCATAGAAAGGTATACAGCCTCAGAACAGATTCCCATGATCCTAGGCATGTTAGTGATAGCTCCATATATGTGAGTCTGGGAGTCAGGCTTAACTTCAGGCACACCCACTGTACGCTACCGTTTCTTAACCAGCACAAGGCTATCATTCCACCCGCAGTTTTCCCAGTACATTTCGCAGTTCAGCACCGTTGTTCAAGAACGATCTGCTTGGCAATCCAAGCATCCTCTGCTTCTCCAGTACCCCCTCCGGAAATTGCATAGCCATGTCGCTTTTGGCCTTCATCAAAGATAGCGCCTACGCTGTCAAGAGCACTCTCGTCAATTATTTTGAACTTGAGGATCGCGTATTTCCCACATTCCGTTCTGGTGTATCGGTTGTGGCACAATATGCCAGCACCAAGTACTCCTCCTTGCAGGATCCCATGAAGTTGTGGATTCTCGCGTGTGTCCAGAACTTGCTCGCACAGCGGCATGATGGACGTGAGCTCATGAAGAACGGGCAATGTTGGTACCTCTATGAGACCGCCATCGTACCCGATTCGGGTGACGCGATTATTCATGGGTTCAAAGAGGTACGCTTCTTGTCCCAAAACTTCGATGACGATTGAACTTACGCATGTCAGGCAATTGGTGGAGTCCAACTTCGCTGCCCCGTTTTCTTTGAGATGATCTCCGGCCCAACAGTTATCGAGTTCGACCCCGACGACGAGACTTATTATTTCCTGGTTTACGGTGTACCAATGGAACGCTACTTGCTCCCGATTCTCCTCGAAGGCGTCCCCAGCCGAACAGGCCTCAAAAGTTACAAGCCAACTTTCAGGACGATGTATCCCCAGGATCTCTTCATCGTTAGAGACATGGCAAACTGGATGCTGGGCCAACTGAAGCGTGCCGGAGCAAAATTACACGTCGCAGATGGCGTCAAGGCCCTAGTGGTGGATGCAGGAGAGGAAGTCATGCAGCGCTTGATCCTGACAGGCATTCAGTACCCTGGTGATTCAGACCTGTATGATTTCGACCGGATGCGGGACCATGAAAAGGACTACCTCGCGACGTTCTTGAACTATCTTCTGCGAGAGTTGGAGGGTGTCGGCATACCGTGGGAGTTGCGGACCGAGGGAATGGCATTGATGCACCCGATTCGATGACGGAAGATGTAAACGCACGGCAGGGTGAGCGGATGTGGTGGTGGATAATTTGATCAGCTGAGTATGTCTTTCAACCAGTGTGGCTGATCATAAGAAATGTAGCACGTATGGTTTGTCATTGGGATCTCGAGTAAGATATTCATCCCTAGAGAACAATAGAACAATCTCCCAGAGACACATTCCAATTAGCGTGACTGCTGTTAGTCGTTAAGGGTAAAGCTTAATGATTCCCCCTTCTTCGTGTAAAAGTGCGTCTCAGAAGGGAAGGATCTACTGACACAGCGCAGTTGGAAAGGTTGCCATCCAAAGAAGGCAGGTGCACCCAGGGTTCTCATCTTGTCTAATATTCCAAGAGCTCTAATGGCGTCTAAAATCAGAGGAGTCGTTTACTCAATCCTCATCTGGGGCAGACCCTCCTTGGATAGTAATTCAACAGAATTTCTCGTCTTTGGCAGAAGCAATGTGACAGTCTAAGCTTTGCCTACCGCGGCTGAATCGATGCTGCAGACTCAACTTATGTTGGTTCTTGCTTAGGAAACGATTTATATTCTTTTCTGGTTACCGTTAGTCGTGATTCCGTGAATGTGAGGATCGAGGGTACTTTCGGGGCCGCGAAGGGAATCTACCCATGTATTCCAGCTTTCAAATCATTTGCAAACTGCCCTTATTGTACGACACTAGTAACTTAATGATTACCACCGCTTTTCATGGCACAACGAAAGCACAAAGCAAATTGAAAGTGGTCTCGCTTCTGTAACCATTTTTGAGTGCGAGCTGTCTGAGTGAGTCGCTTCTCGAATTGCACTACTAATAGATCCATGACAGGTCTCCCTGATTGAGAGTTCAAAGCCATTGGTAAGGCTAGTATAAAATAACACATGGGCAATGTTAAGACCTTCGGCTTCTAAGCAGCCAAACAGAATACTATCCATCTAAAGAACTTCCCTCCGAGATGTGACGTGCGATGTAGAACAATCTCTCTAATCTGAATGGTCCCGATGAACCTGAAGATCCTTTTACACTAAGCTCCCAGGCCATGCGAGTAGAATAGTCCGTTTTGTATGGCATTTGCTTGAATGAAGCCGATAAGGATAAGGAAAATCTTATCTGGTATCAACAAATGTTTTGGCAAAGAATTGTCACATCCACAACGCGCAACAACGTTACATTAATCGCTGAACTGCTCCCCCAACAAACAATAAAATCACTATGGCTTTCAAGGCTATTGCAAGCAAAACATGGACGAATACTGAAGCCCGCGGTAGCACCACCAAGGAGTTTCTTCCTCGTTTTCTCCGGAGTCGGGTCGTCGAGCCACCAAGCTTCGAAGTAAGCATTTAGCTCAAGAAATGCGATTTTTTAAGAAGCAACAAAGACTGATGGAAAACATAGGACCCAGAAGACCATCAAGACGAAGATCGTGGCACTTTCACCGACAGAGAAGGATCCAGCCCAACAGCTTACGACGAGCAGGCTCCTCTCTTGGAGAGAGACCCGCGCAGAGGAAGATTTGGCACTAGCCAAGGACCGGGGGGGATGTTTTGGAGGGGTGAGGAGCTGGACGGGCAGCAATCTTTCTGGAGTCACGATTCCTCAGATTTCGAGGATGAGGATGAGTCCAGGGGGTGTTTTGCCGGCTTCTTGAGGTTGGTGGCGCGAGTTATGAAGAAATTTGGATTTATGACTGAGTAATGAGTTAAAAAGTTATCGTCGACGAAGAGTTATTGAGGAGATTGGAAAGGAGACGAATCACGTATTATACCAGCACTAGCTGTGAGAGATTTGGGAATCAAAGCATTCTGACGCGAATAAAACAGTTCTCTGGATGACAATGAGGACAAACGTGTAAAGTACTTTTGATAAACAACTGAAATGTGATTAAAGTCTCTTTTGGAAGGGCACAATTATAGCAGGACCAAAAGAGCTGGGCGGGCAAGGAATTAGATACTCTGGCTGCAATGGGGACAGCTATTCATCTGTTCATTCCATCAACACATTTCTTTATTCGAGAGGAAGTAGACAGGAGTTATGTCATCGGGCACGTCAAGCATTATCAAATTTGTCTTACTCGTGATTCAAATTATTAGCAATATATATAAAAGATAAAACGAAATCTAATTCAAACGCAAATTCCAATACTCTCACTTGAGGTAGCTGTGGGGCGCTATTGGGCGATTTTTATATACCAGAACGAGAAGTGTAAAGATAATCTCCATTACGGTGTCACTCTGCACATTTCTTCTATTTCCTAGTATTCTACTGGAAAGCATGAGGACGAAAGGATTCATCCTACCGCTACGAAAAACCTAGTGGAGTGGAGATGGAATTAGCAAACAACAATGAACATTACAGCTAAGCAATCTTGTGCTAGCAAAATGAATACCAGACGAGACGGCGCGTGCATTGTGCACCAAAACGGCTATTGCATAATCAGTCAGGAAAAAGGCGCTCCCATCACATGCCCATACAACGGCTATCACGGACCTGACACCCGCGATCTACCAGTCGGCAGCACATTGTCCCCCGTCTATACTAATGTATGTTATTCGCCCTGATGATGAAATGACAATCAGGCAAACTGCTGAAATCACGTTTCAGGAATCGGCGCTGGACGAGTATGACGACACGGCTCCTCTCATTAGCGCAGGAAGTACCACTAACGGCGAAGGAGCCCAATAATTTGGTTGTAAATAGCCCTTTTATGAACTATACCGGAGATCACAAGCTAATATTGCAAAGGTGGCAAGACAATGAGCTGCGTTCTGACCGGCGTTCGCGTGTTGGGCGCAAGAACCATCTCTGTGGCCAAGGCCGGAGGAAGACGTGCGAAGCAATGGATCAAGCGTCTGGTTAACTAGACGGGAGATCATGTATGTATCTATTCCTCTGTAGGGTCAGAGCCCTTTGCTAATCCTCTGGAAACAGACCATAGCACAACCGTTGGGGATGGAGGTGCTGCGAGTGGGGAAGTCTTGGATTGTTTTCTCTGTGCAATGATGGGCCTAGTCCTACTTGGATCTGGCGTTGAGTGTCTTCGAGCTGGGAATACTGGCGTTTGGACCAATGAGAATCATTCCTGCATAAACCACTGAGCGCTCCCTCTTTTGAATGACGTGAAACATTGAAGGGCTATTCATCTGAGACCTTATTCCTTTAAGAAGAAAGGCAAAGTGCATACTGCAGACGCGTAAATCCAGCATAGTCTTCAAGGGGCTATCCCCATAATCGTTATCAACTCTTAGAGGACTGATCAGCCACTCAGCGGTCCACAACTCACTTCACACTTGAGCTCAATCTTCACGAGCTTCACTAGAAATCCACTGAGATGATTTTCACAAAGGGATAAGCGCAATCATCCCACTACTGAGCATCAATTTCATCCCACATCCATCCAAGCTAGCACATATATATATTCTGCGATGAGGGAAAGGAAACTAGAAAGCAAAACCAGGTACCTCACTCGAGGGTTGTCAATGTCCAAGGGGTCTCACTGCATAATCATCTGAAGTTCCGATGGGGGTACTGAAAGCAGGAAGATTTATAAGATTACGGGTTATATCATTCGATTTCCCGTTATTTCCAATTTATAGGGGGGAATGCATGGACGGACTTAAATGCCTTCAAATCTACCGGTAAGTGGTTGAATTTTAATAGATATTTAAAGACGTTTTCATCACATTAATCAATCAACGCTAGTGTCCTTGATCCACAAGACTACTGAGAGCCTTAATGAGCCAAAACAAATTGAAGATAGACGGTGAAGTTGAGTTGTTGCTGAATGCGGTTTAGCGTGATTTCTCCGCTGTTTTGCCCGCCCACTCCAACTTCATTGCGCACACAGTTGAGGAGTTGGAAAGTCAACGCAAAGTTATTGCACTACGCTAGCACAACGAGAAAAAAGAAACATAAGACGAAAGTGACAACGGCGCCATGGCCAAAAACTATCGGGAGATCGCCAAGAAGTTTGGTCGCAACTTTCGCAATCCAAATCTGCTCAAGGATGGAGCGGCGAGCTTCGAGAGCTGGCGCCAACGCCGGGTACGACTTCCCATTTCCCTTGGTCTTCAGCTACAGTGCTTGCTCTCTTTACATCCAGTGTACGAGACTGACGAATGACGTCCGCAGACCCTGAACGCCAGTGGTGCCACCGCCACTACCGCCGCCAATGCTGCCCCTGTTGGAGAAGCCTTGGAGCAGAGACGCCCCATTGAAGAGCCTCTTCGCCCTTGGATGGTTGATCCCCTGGATCAAACCTACTGGCTCCCCGAGGAGCACCGACGGGGCCGCATCGAGACCAAGATCCACAGAAAGCGGTGCGCCCACGCAATTGACAAGGAAGCTGCCCGGGCCTACTTCTTGCGGATGTGCACAGAAAAGGTACGCTGGGGTCTCTGGGCAGACGTCGCTATTCAGCTGATTCGATTGTAGGGTCATGATGTAAACACTTGCACCAGCTGCATCCACCACCTTTACTGAGTATGGAATGGAGATGAGAGGGGGTAAGGGAGGGGGAGGGTTGGGGGCAGGGATGCTTATTTGGAGGAAAATCTGTGTATCATGACAGCCAATAGGCTTTTGGACGTTTCGTCTGGATACAAAAGCGTTGCGAGCGGATGGTAGCGGGATGAATAAATGTGTATGGAAAGCACAGCTACTTCAGCTGAACTATTGTGACATTTGTGTGGACCATCCATTGATATTTGTCATCCAAAGAAATCAGGTCAGAGAGTCGTTTCACCCCAGTTGAAGGAGCATTACTGACACTCGTATTCAGTAGGGCGCGCCAACAGGCTGCCGACGACTTTCTACAGACCATGAACTCCTGAAATAGGGACTACCTTAGCCCCCCACCCCCTATTACTTCATAAAGGAGGGATCTCAGCGCCAAACTCAGAATTACTATCTTGGGTTTGGAGATAACGCCACAGATGGCTCAACTCCCTACTCAAACGCGTCAAGCAAGCTCAAAATATCCCCTTTCCAGTCCTAATACGACACACTTCCGTGGGATACTAGGGAGCGACCAAGCAGGCTCTGAAGTTTAGTGACTTCACCCCCTCAAGCAGAAACCGTTGACTTACGATTCCGGCAATGTTGGAGCAATTGAAAGTCAACGCTTCGGAAGTTATGGAAGGGAAGTAATATGCAAGGCTGACGCCAAGCAATTTCATATACAAGCAACGCTATGAAGTCTAACACAGCCCACTCGCCTGCAACACTAGCAGCCAGGAGCGAGAAAGAAGAACAAAACACAATTATAAACGCTCAAGTGACCACATTTTACAGGGCAATTATGTTACCGAAATTGACTAGGTCGCGATTGTCATTCGTCGGATGTACATAGGCTCGATGTCATCCGACTCATACATTATTTCCTTATTTCTTATCCTCAAATTATGCGACTAGTACGAGGAACTAGGCACGAAGTGAGATTCACGCTCAAGCAATTGATTTTTGAATTCAAGGAGCTTAAATAAAGGGCGCGGAGGCCGGACTAGCCCACACCCTTCTTAGTACGAGGGGCTTTCCTCTATGCTGTGGGCGGGGCAGTCTAAAACTTCCTTTACAGATGATAAGAGCTCGAAACAAACACGAAGTGAAAATGTCAAGCAGAGGTCACGCAACGCATTAGGATTCAGCATCGTCTTAGCTCCAGCAACACTTGAGGTACGGGAGAAGTAGACAAGAAGACTATAAAAATGAAAAGAACGAACTACAAGTTGAAGAAAAGTCAAAGAGATTGACTCTTTCGCGGCCGTCGTTAATCATCCCATGTGTCTGGCGGGCATCGGCATCATTCTATTCAGGCTCCTTTGGTCCAAGCTCTACCTGGGCGCCGGCCCATGGACTAATTTCATTCGAATCCGGCTAGTACCCTACGTTGAGACCGAGCATGATGTCGAAGCTAGCCCCTGACGGCTGGAAGTATTTGGAGTTCCTCATCTGTCATCATCAAAAATCCGGTACGTGTTTTGCAGTATTGTGTCGATGATCTCCTCGAACTGACTGGCCCAGACTAGGCTGGCGGGGTCTGCTAGTTTTAAGTGTGTTGGCTGAGTGCCAATCATTGCCACCCCTGCAGTAGGACAAACTCTGGAATCAAAGACGTTGAAAACGAAGCAGCAAGTCTGGTTCCAAGGGCTAGCTAAAGGAATTTATAACGGCGAGACGCCAGCGACTCGGAGTTACTATTCAGCGTCCCAACAACTCGGTCGGTCGACACGTGCGCACGAATTCAAATCCAATGAGCCAAGTACCCCGGTACGCAATTCGCGTAGGAGCTTTTTGGCATCCAGTCAAGGTGCAGGATGAGAGCACGCAAAGTTGCGAGGCGAGGCTGTTGATGGCGACAGCGTCCGCTATGAGACTTTATTTATTCTCCAAATTGTCACTCACTAGGGACCCTCAGCCGCGTTTTGGGCCACACGAAGCGGCAAATGTTGCTGACTTTCTCGAGTCGAAGAGCGCAGTATCATGCTATTCACTTTCAAAGACTAGTGCAACACAGCAAAGGTTCGGGCGCCCGTAAGTCAAATTTCGCTTGCAGCTCAAGTCAAGACTCTCCTCTCCGAATTGATGTTGAAGGTTTCCAGTAGCAAAAAGGAATAAGGAAGCTGTCTTGGCTGAGGATTCGCGTCGACGAGACAACTTTGGTACATGCTAGGAGCAAAGGGCCATATTATCAACGAAGCGGCTGACATGCGGCCGACAGCTCCCCAACAGCGATGTTCAAGACATGGTCGGTACGATACATGATTCTTTGGGAAAGGCTCCCAATGTGGACGCATAGAAGTTGGCTCCGAGAAATAGAAATGAAGAGCTCTTCCCAGTCGATCCTCGTTGGTGAGGGTATCTATTTCGCCATTTAGACATCCATTGCATTAGGCGCGATGGGATGAAAGGCTAATAAGGACCTCCTCGTTGGATATGTATATCAAAAGCGCACCAGAATCGACTCGGATGTTGAGTCCAGATGAGGGCTGGAGTGAGTGAGGATGTACTGGGCAGGGCAGCCGCCGTATGGAGTGAGTGAGAATGTACTGGATGGAGTTCGGCCTGGAGTGAGTGAGGATGTGCTGGACGAGGGAGTTGCCGTCCGGAGTGAATTAGGGGACCTGGACAGGTGGCTCTCTTATTGAACGCATGCAACGTCAGCGAAAGGGATGCAGGGCGATCAAGACGACCTTCGCAAACACGATCGGAATAGCGGCTCAGGAACTCAACGCCTGCAACCTTCCAATTCCAACAATTGCGATCTGCCTGGGTTATAATCTTCGACAAGCGATGGAATGCTTTGTGGAGACTAGCGTCATACGACGACGAGATCCAGGAGATGCAATCAAAACATTCTGAGCAAGCTGCTTGAAGAACGCAACAGATTCCTCATCACGTCGAGTACAGAGAACGCCAACACCGTCGACTTCCGTTGGAGGTGGGACCTCTCGGGATTCGCAACAGAGCGTTTAGTAAGCTCAAGCTTCTGGGTTCTCCTCCTGGTAAGCACGGAGATGGTTTGGCTATCTCATGCTTGATGATCTGAGGCTTTATAGCATTTGATCACTGCTAGCAGAAACGGGTGGACTCATGTGACACCCCTTGTTGGGCGATCAGGTTTATTGTTGGCGATCTCGGGGACCATGGCGGAGGGACGGTCAAATCCTTCGGGAATGATGGCGCTGTGCTTCGTCAAAGGTGATAGATGATTGCCGGATGAGAAAACCATCACCATGTCTGCAAGCTCATATCTCGTTCTGGAGGCATCCTGACACCCTGGTAGTGAAGCCGTAGCAAGATGATCCGATTCGCATTAGAGAGAGGTCGACATTGGTAGCGGAGAAGTGACGCATTTGTGAAAAAGCGGAAGAGTGTCGGAGAAGGTCAATGGTGAGGCCCGGGGGTTGCAAAACATCGGAGGATAACCTTGGTAAGGTGAGTTGTTTTGGCTGGGGTGCAGTGAGGCTTGCTTGGCCCGCGAGCCCATCGAAAAACTATTGGGGCTTAGTGAGGAAGGAACGATCGAGGTGCGGTCGGTTTACTGAGAATACGCCGAATGTTGAGCCAACAATTTTCGTGGCACGAAGCCAGGGCCACAATGACGGTTGACTGGTCGTTGAAAGTGAGGCTAAATCATACTGATATTGTCCGCTAGGGTTGGGTTGGAGGAACCTTTGGCGGCATCACGACGCAAGTCTCCAGGAATGAAACCGTTGTGGTAGAGAAGGTATAGAAACTTATAGTTTAACTATGTAAAGCTCGAAGATGGACAAGAAGGATTCCGGTGGGCGCGAGCTAAGACTGAGAGGCAAGTCGTTGGCAAAAGACTGGTATCCCATGCTGACCTGCGGCAAGCATTTGCCCATCAGGGGGCTGAGCCAGTGCCGGCTTCTGCCCGAGCGATTATGAACGCGTCCGGAGGTGAATGATGCGTCCCAGACGATTATTCGGTCTGATAGCTGTGGAGTCGTGTCTCGAGGGGGAAGGCACGACGGGCAAAACGAGCAATGTGCCGAGGACTGTTGAGCTGCATGGAAGGCGCGACATCGTGGATGTCATTCCGAGTACTCCTTCTCTAGTAGTCTGGAGGTCGAGGATTCTTGCCCAGATGTAGAATTTAAGAAATGATGGTCAAATGTGAAGACACAGCAAAATACACAGATGTTAGGCACAACAATGAGGTCTTAATTAAGTTTTCTTTGCTAACAGTGTCGTGCATCTCGCTTCGAAGGCCTACACAGGCATAGCGCCTCTAAGTCCACCCTCCCCTGAACAATGATAAACCTCCCTCTCTTGACAACAACCAGAATGTAAATTTGTTGTGTCGGCGACATCTATGTTGCCTCACTCTCCAAATTCTCTTGATCTATGACCTACCTGCCTTCTACATCCCTCGTTCGTTCCGCCTCATCGAGACGAAAGTCTTTGCGACCGTGATCGAGACCGACAGCCTTGGAAATCGACAACGAGACCGGCAAGTCTTCGAATCCCATTTATGAAGTTAGTCAACCCTTGATCAAATCTTCCTCGACGATACGAACTTGTCTTTATCTCTAATAGGGGCAGCGTTGCTACGAAGGACTGCTCAAGATGTGCCGACTCCCTCGAGTGATCTTCTAGACGCGCACCTCCCCACTTCGTTCCGGCGCTTGCAGGGAAGACGGCAACGTGCAGACGCCCCTTACTACATCTCGACGACATGCGACTTGACCTCCATGCGCCCGCGAATGATCCCAAACACACGAAGGGAGGCGGACAAGGGAGTTTGATGAGGCTGGCTGGAAGCAGGTGCAGCGATTGCGACCAGCAACTTCGACAAGATTCCGGCGTACCAAGTCATGAAAAGCTTCCTACCAGTACACCTATGCGAAGGGCACAGCGCTGGAAGGTCATCTAGAGGAAGTCGGAAATCTGGCGAGGCCAGGACGGATGATGTGGCGACTGCAATAGCTCGAGGCATCGGACAACACAGCAAGGCGACGGCGGCAAGGGGGCACCATTGTGATGGCAGAGAAGCGATCAGCCTGTCCTTGGCCGAGTGATGCTCCTGGGATGTTTCCAAGCTTGCTTCGCCGACAAACTTAAGTGGAGAGTCCTTGGGCTGGTGAGCTGGGAGTGATTTGTGATTTGAGTGAATATTACTATCAAGGTAAGAAACTTCTTGTTCAGTGTCACGTTACTACTTTCGAGCCTTCCGAACGAGTTCTGATCACCCACCTCGACAGCGACACCTTTAACTTCGGGGGTCAATGGACGATTCTGAACGTCAATACTTCCTTCTCCCACGACAGTCCTACAGTAGAGTGAGCCAAGGTCCAATACCCTTCAAACAATTCGTCGCAGCATCACTGGAAATGCGACCTCCGGTGTCTTCCTGAGCGCCAGACTTAAGCCCTCCCGTCAGCTCTGAGGCCCCGAAATAGTTCATGGAGGGAGACATTCTGGACGGATTCTTCTCGGGCTTGAGAACTGCTGCTACAATAAACGGATACCATCTATCCCGACTTGGCAGACCCTCAGTGCACATCAATCTTCACGAATACTGCCACAATCGCTCCCCGGGAGCAATATCGGATGCTCTGGGTACCCTGGTACATCTTTGAAATTTTCGGCTCGCCGACTATCACTTGAAACCTGTACGATTCAGCCGGAATTTCAGCGTATTTGACCAGCAACGACGAGAACAAAATTCCCTTTTAAGTCGAATACGGATGCGCTCGATGGGTTGTAATTAATACCACGATCCGGCTGGATTTATGCTATTTCCGCGTCTCACTCGAATAGCGAAATGAAATCACAACGCTTCGGGACCCCGGAGCGGAGCTCATCTTGGAATTCCCGAAACAGTGAGCTGCACACTGTGGCTATCATCACCTCGGAAATGCAAGTAAAACCTTGAGGAATTCCTGCACAATGTCCCACACGGGGTTGAGACATATGGCTTTTATCACTACTGTCATTCAGATCCCGAACAACTTTCCAATAATGTCCCATAACGAGTAGGACAATGACAAGGCATCGCAAGTAGTTGTCAAAGCTTGTCCCAAATCCCCCAAGTCGCGAATGTCTCAGCACGTAACGGGATTATGATTGAAATACTTTCAGAACCGTACTCATTCAGCCGAAAGCTGATCCGGACGACTGGACGGGCCTTTACGACTGAATGAGTTCCTGAAATTCCGAACGAAGTTGAAATCGCTCATCTGACTGGAACTGGAACGCACGAGAGAATATCAATAACCGGCAATCGTATCCCGTTGGGGCCAATTGGAGAGCTTCAAATCTTGTTACCAGAAGAAAGCAAATCGTGTCAGAGTAGGACACTAGCATAAATGCCTGGGGAGCTATATGAGGCACTGACGAAGAGTAGAAGTTGATAAGACCAACTCGCAAATATTCACCTGAAAAATTCCGCCTGATGGTTTTCAGCACCAAGTCTCACGCTTGGGAGACTTGTATAGCAGTCAGAGGAATCAGTGCCTTTGGGTTTTCTTTTGGCAGCACCAGCACAACTTGGGATCGTACAGCCAAAAGGCGTTAGGCTTTGTAGACACATACAACTTGCGCCTCTCCGAATCCCCGTCCTCAGAGGCAATTTTCACAAGCTTCTCGGCACATCGACGATGATTTAAGCCATACACCCTAGCATTAGAGCATACCGCACTTCCGGTGGTGCCAGCCTCTCACAAGAAACGGTCCGCAGGACTATGTCTTCCCGGCCGTCATCCAAGGGGCACCACTTAGTTACCACTGGTGGAACTCCGACATCGTCCCCTGGTATTTAGGGCAAGTTCGAACTGTTGGATATTACTTGGAGCCATGCGGATGCTCGTAAATATAGGTCATGGTCCAATAGAAATGGCCTTGGCCATGATTGCCGGCACTCGCCAGCAAGTGAAAGTTACCCAAAGTCGAGACGAGCTTTTACTTAAATCAGCTGAGAGTTCAGTGTACTACTGAGTATTGGGGCTATCGTGATGATCTGATCTGTTTTGAATAGAATTGTTCCTTGATTGAAGAAAGAAGAAAGTCTCTTCATCCATTGCCGGTCACTAAGTCCATGACCTGCCAATAGTATGTAGACTGTCCCAGTGGAACAAATGTCTCGTTGCTTGCTTTGCCTGAAGACTGATTAATAGTATTTATGTTTTGTCTGCTTTATGCGTTTTCTAAATGTCGAGGGCGCTGTTATGGGAAAGCTGGACAAGGTCCAATATAGGAAAGGGGTACCTGCCTGTTCTTGTTCCAGTGACACATGGTCTTAGCAAACCTCCACCTGAAGCTTTCATCTCCCCTGAAGGCGGTCGCCTCAAAGGACTGGCGGCAAACAAAGTTGTTAAGCCACCAGTGATGGCATAGAAAGAGTGCAACAAGTGGTTCACTGATTCCAAAGCCAGAGGTCCAACGTCTTGCCCCGCCTTGTGAGTTCCATTGAGGATTCTATCACCACACTCACCGCCTCTTGTTCAGCCTTATGATGTAGTCCATCGTGTTGGATTCGAAGGGATTCGGGCCTGCGTGAGGCATGAGACTCGGGTATGGTAGCTGAGTATGCTTGCTTGGACATTGTCGTCGATGTTTGCGACCTTACGCAGAAGTGTTTCGAGAGGATCGCTGAAATGCGAAGCGTGTCCGGGTAACTATCTGTGTATCATATGAGCAATGCACCTTCAAAGGGGATCATAGGGTTCCAAAGAAGCCGAGTTCTGCTGAGTGCGATGCTTGGGATAGAGACCTGCCTGTGCAGAGAACCATGAATGGACGTTGACGCCACAAACTATGCCACTATGGCATCACACCACATGACATTCCTCTCTGGCACACTTAGCAACGGCATAGTCAAACGGCGTGCATACCTGGTTCTCTTGACCTCAATTAAGAGATCTTTGTTGAGCTCCTATGTTAGATGCTTGACGGCTCTGGCAGCTCTTTCCACCTCCTCCTGCTATGGGGTTGTGGATCCACCGAAATAAACCTCCTGGGCGAATGGATGACTCTGAACGGTTCTCTAGTTTGGAGCAGGGGTGAAAGCGAAGTGCAACAAATGTTCTTCACGTTCTTTTTGATTTTAGATCGCTCTAAAGTTCGCCGTAGCACAAAAAGAGGATTCCCGCACGCAGTTTCGCTTGTTTTCGAGAGCAAGCAGAAAACACGACATTAAGCGAAGCTCATCAATCCATCTGCTGTCTATCTACGGATAGTTGCATTGAAGCATCAAATGGAAGCTGCGCTCGCCCAGCGCCCCAGTGGCATGATGGCATACAGTCTCCAGAACCCTCAATCAAGTGTAAGTCTCCTTTTCTCCTGTGCTGTCTGCGTCGCGCCAGCTTCGAGCCCTGTACTGACAGTTCCACAGCCTCCAGGCGCATACTCCTACTATCCGAACCCGGCCCCTTCCTCTTCCTCTTACTATCCGCCGTCATACCCTGCATTTCCAGCTGCCAATCCCTCGCTGCAGTCGCTCTCTTTTGCACATGGCTCTTCGAGTGGTCTCCCAGGTAATGGGCCGCCGGTTGCAACTTCTGGCCATGGCTCATTCCCCGGGTATAATCACCATTATCAGCATCCTTTCAAGGCAGATGGAGTACCAAGGGGCACAGATCACCACTATCACTCCTCCAACCCCTCAATAGACTCAACTACCTACGCTCACCTTGCTCCATATCCACCGGCTCATTCAAACGCACACCAATACTATCCTTTACAAATGCCAACCACATATCCAATACACGTGCAGGGCGCACGATACGGCAACAATCAGAGTGATGGGTTTTCATATGGGAACTCAATGCTATCTCCTGGATACGAGGGATTCATGTCGATTAACACGCGCATCAATGGCGGCGCTCGACCCTTGGGACCTGGTGTACTTTGGCGCGGCGGCATCTATTGCAATCGGTGCCAGATCTTTGATCATTGGACTTTCGAATGCACAGGTAGACCTGTTTGCTTCAAATGTCATCGTACAGGACATACGGAGGTTGTCTGCCCTGCGCGAGTCATCCAAAGCTATTGTAGAGGATGTCTCCATCGCGATGTTTATCACATGCTAGAGCACTGCCTTGGTCAGGAAAAAGAAGACCATTACATCATGCTAAGGGTTCAACTCGAGACTGAGCGCTTACAAGTAAGCCGCACGAGCCCTTCGAACGCTCCCTACCAGCTACCAACGAACGTTTCTCCATCCTTTGCTAGTGGGTCGGCTTCTGCTGGTCGTCCTGATCTTCCGCCACTCCCTCCTCGTCTCCCAGGTCACTACTTTGATGTATCCACTATCAATCTCAGCACTGCGTCGCTTGACTTCGACGAGTACTTGAGACGCCGCAAGCGGGGACTTCCTGGCTACTCCCATGTCAAAGTGTCTCATCCGTTAGGACGACAGGGTAGGGGTGGCGAGTCCTTCTCGGCCCCTCGCTTGCAAGAGCCCCAGCAGTTTTCTAGGGTTACTGTATCTGCTGTTCCTGAGGCTCAAAACGATGCCGAGCTCATGCCAGCGGTTATGCCCATGGCTATGCTTCTCCCCTTTAATCTCCCCGTGGCTTCTCTCGACCCTCTTGATACCGCCCTCGGTGGCAATGAATACTCTACCGCCCCCGAGGCGGTGGACCATGCCACCAAGGAAACACTGCCGACGATAGAGGAAGAGCCTAACCCTGAGCCCGAGAAGCCTTTGGAGGAGCCCACAGATCGGAATCCTAGTGACGCACCTTCTCCCACGACCCCAAAGCAATCTTTATCCAGCATGCAGCGCAAGCAGAAAATTTGTCCCAGATTAAAGAAGCGCAAAGTCACGTTGGACATGGATGAGATAGGACTCGTGTTTCTTCCGGGCTATGTACCTACGTCGGAGCCTAAGGATGATCTATACCAGGAATACCTCTCAGAAGAGCAGATCGTGCGTCTTCGGAGAGATCGGGCTCGTACAGGCAAAGGGAGCCCTTTCAGTGATCTCAAGTTTCGGAAATGCACAATCTCCGATTGCGGCTGTCCTCCACCCCCGGAACTAGACCAGCTTCTTCCTCCACACCATTGTGACAACTGCGGCCCCTGCGGACATACAATTTCCCAATGCCACGGCCGAGTGACCTGCTGGAAATGCAATCGCCCAGGCCACAAGTCTTTCAAATGCCCTGCTGAAGCTATCCATTATGAAAACGGCTGTCCCGGTTGCTTCGAAAAAACTGTTTACCACACCCGCGACGACTGCCCCGGTATTAAAAAACAGAATAGATTCACGAGAATGGTTGCCAAACAGGAAAAGGCAGATTGTGAGGCCGTTTCTGCTGACTAATTCAACTTTGGCTTCGATGATTTCCACGCACCTCAATTCCATACCTTCAAATGCCACAAGTCAAATCACCCAGTCAGAACCCAACAGCGCATTGGATAGATGGAACATGAGTTTACTATGATGGACTTTCTGGCGTTTTGGAAGGGACATACCTGGTTCTACATTGGATTTTCTTTATTCTAGATTGGACCGCTTGCCCTGCTCTTCTGTGGGGGAAATTTGTCGTCTTTGGCTACCTTATGCCTTTGAACGTGCATGGGAGGATGCTTTGACTCATTCCTCGCAGTTGATCATTGGCATTTCTTTCAATTTTTTTTTAGATCTATGACTTGGTATCTCATGCTATCTGCGATGACACGTTGCATTGGAATCTCTTCAGGATAAAATTTTCATATCGTACATTACAGTATCTCTTCAGAGGCAATAAACGAATCATAAATCAGCGCTACCATAAACCCGTGATGATGCCAGAGTAACATGCAAGAAAGCTAGCGGCCAGCTCTCTGTCCATTTCTTATTGCAGCGTGTCTGAAAGATATTGCTGTGTTCCCTTCTCACATAAATGAAAAATCTCTTCCGAGCCCCAAATTTCAGAAATTGAATACGTGGCCCCATGGTTTTGCCAAAGAACCACAGGGCAAAGGCCAAAAGTGAAAGAACCATATGCCAAATAAGGAATAACAAAAAACTCGGGCTATGACTGCGTGGAACTCCCTACTTTTTATTGTATCTCCAGACCTAAGATCTAAAGGCCTGTTTCAGTTTGTTGCGTTGGATGTATGTCTGTGGCTAAGGTGCGAATATTGACAGGAAGTGGCTGCGACTTGGGCACGTCAGGTTCCAGGCGGGTCTTTTCCTCAAGCTCTTTGACCTTCTGATTCTACAGTGTCTATTGAGCCGTGTATCGTCGATAGCTATTGCTCTTGCCTCTTTACTTTACTCCTCTCGCAGTGCTTTTGCCTCATCATTGTGACTTAACATGGACAAGAGCGCAACTGGTCCTCGATCTCAACAGAACGGATCAAACTCCTGCCGCTCTCGGTCTGGCGAATGGCAGCAACTCGTTAATCGAGCTAAGGGTTCGCTTCTAGGTCGCGTTGCACACATTGACTGCTCAAGAAAATTCGACTCCACAATCCCCCTCCCCTTCTTTAACTTTCTGACAATTTTGAGCACAAGAGATCCAACCTCAAGATCCTCATCAAGATAATCTCCCCCATCCGCTATCAACGCGGAAAAAATTCTAGTACCTTCAACAGCAGAGAGCCTCCTCCTCTTCCCGACTTCGACGCAAGATCACCTCGCCCCCAGCTACCCCCCATCAGCATCACTCAGTTCCTTATCTCGGCATCAAGTAGGGAGGCTTGAGTACTCTCGCGGGTGTACCCCGCTCTACCCGTCCGCGGAATTCTGTTTCGACCACCTCGCAGGCGTCCAAGTCTATGACCAACCTCTCCCCAACTGCTCAGCCAGCCGCTCCAAAGTCTAATCCGTCTCAAACACCTATCTCTGTTCGGGGAACTTAGTCGATCGGAAATTGGCGCTTCGCCGTCCTTCCTGGCAACGTCAACGGAGTCGATCAGAAGTTGACGTTTCCCCCTCATCTCCAACCGCTTGGTACCACTCCTGCTATTCGCCTTCACCTCAACTCCCCTATTTAAGGAGGGTGAGTGCCTGCGCTGGTCTCCGATCCGAATTCTTCGCATTACAAAACACCACCACTGCCGTCGAGAGCAGGAACAATAGCACCGCTCCTGGAATATAATTCACTGCTGGGTGGGACTTTCGAGAATCGATAATTTCCAACAGGGGCGCACACAGGCAATTGTGCAAAACGCTGCAGCTGTCGAGAGCAGGAACAATATTTGTCTTCGCTCCTGATCTAATCATCAGATACCCACACCGCAGGCAACTCTGCTAAATATTGCTCCCACCGAGAGCAGGAATAATAGCTACGCCTCTTGATCCTAGTTGCCTTACATTAGGACATCTTTTGCTGCCTCTCTGGTTTACCTTCATCTCAACCCTTTATCAACACCTAAGAGCTCCGGTACATCAACATCACCCTCCCATACCCATCAATTACGGGGACTTCCTTCGATCATCCTCTTTTCATCGCTCGGCACTTCGTCTCACGAGAGTCTGTCTCTAAAAAAGCTAACTAGCTCCTGCTGCACTCACGCACAGCAAAGCCATCTTTCTCATCATCGACCCCTCTCTCAACTCCTCACGCCATCGTAGCCGAGTCGACAACAGGATGGATCGGGACGAGAACCTAGATTTTCACGTAAGTTTAGTCTATTGTCTCATCTCTGCCCTTCACTTGTTCAACCAGCTACTAGACGCTGGCACCGTGAGTAATCCCACTGACTCGATGACAGGTCGAAGAGCCAGAGATACCAGGATCGTCTCCTTTGATGAGTGCGAGCCATGGCTCTCTCCTGCAAAGCCCCGCGGACTTTGATCTCGGTTTAGACAATCTGTCTGCTCTCACCCAACACCATCAAATTGCGCCTCACTCATCCAATGACATGCTGCAGCCGTCTGATCAAATTCAAGCTAATTCCGGCTATCATCCCTCTGCTGCAAGTTTCCAGGCGCCTTATGACCCCTCCATGCAGCATGACTTCTATGATTCTCCTGTCGCCGACTGGGCTTCCAGCGATTATCGAGGTTCTCCGCAAGCCTCACCACGTCCTGAGCAGATTCAGGCGGACAATTCTCACCGTGAACAGTTCTCACAGAGCTTGGATATATTGGGACACGACTCTGTTGTCTACCACAATGTATGTTTTACTCACTATCTTCCATTATCTCATCACGTTTTACGTACGCAACCCCAAACCAAGCGCTAACGGGTGTAGAACCAGGGTATTTCTCAGCGCAGTGAAAGACGGGTCAATGGCTCCTTTGACATCTTGGATTGTCTCTCCGACGAGCTTCTTGGTGATAGCTTGCACCCGATGAATATGCACTCCAGCATGATGTATTCTCACGCCCCTAATTTGACAGCTTCATCTGAGCCCTATGGAAAAGACGGTCTTGCTGGCAATAGCTTTATTGGATTTGGCGGCAATGGGTCTGAGGACAACGATCCTGGTCACTATGGTATTGAGAACATCGACTTTGATGACTTCGATTTTGGTGCCAATCACTTTGGGGGCAATTGTACTTCTGCGGACCTTGACTCAGACCAAAATTTCTCCGACATGAGCCCCAATGGAATATATCCGAATCCTATCAACCATCTTAGCACCGCAGTTTACGAGCAGGTAAGTGTTGCAGATAATCTTGCTTTCAACTACGCCGTATTGCACCAGACGTACTAACTTTTCGTCCAGAATAACCCTTCCGATATATCTGATCCTGATCAATTCTCTTCCTCAGCTCCAGGCCTTTACCTCCAGAAGCTACCATCTCTTGCACAACATACAGGCAATCGATGTTTCGGTGAGGGTCCACTGCCTGTTCCTCCTTCGCGTGCTACTCTTTCGAATGCGGAGTATAATAAAGAGCACCACCGCAATGGCTCTACGCCCGCCCAAGCTTCAGAGCGAACCCAATTCAGAATACTTGAAAGAGATCTAAAGATAATTCGAAAAGGCTATCAGATCAAGTATTCTGAATTGACTGAGATCAATACTGTTAAATAAGAAAGAAGATGCCGCATACAACGAGCTTCGAGCCTCCCGGGGTGAGACACCCGTGCGTGGTTATAAATTAAAGCCAAGGGTGGGTTGACCATGCCACAAACAACCAGACAGCGAAGGAGATCGACAGAAGTGAACTCAATTCCGATACCCTGGACGGCTTAAGAATCCTATGCTGGCAAGCTTTTTGCTTTGGGTTGGTTGGATTAAAAGTCGGCGATTGGCGGGTGGAATTTGGCTAACGTTTTTGGGCTCATTAAGTATGTCACAATTTGAGTCTTTGCCTTTTGGTCTAGAACTGCGCCATGCTGCGCCTCTTTATGGGCAGAGCGAGCTTTGGATCGATGCAACGGCTGATAATTCTTTTTTTGTAATTTTAGATTAGATACCCAACTTTCTCAGATTGAGATGCTAATAGATGATGCTTTCATTTTTCTACTTTGATTTTATCAGGGCTGCTGTGGAACAAATATCTTGGATTCCGGGGGCGGAGCACTGCTCGTCGCGCCAAGTGGGCGTCACAAACGCGCGAGACGTGTCTACAGGCAAGAGCTATTTAGATAAGGTCTCATATTTGCGTCTCTCTTATTATGAAATTAAAATATCAAGAGACCTCGAATTGGTGTGTTTCTCCGCCACTAGCTCGAGGAGTGGTGGAACTCTTGGCGCTGAAGCTGCGCTTGAGGATGAGTTATGTGATGCGCCAGGACCACCAGTGGCTGTCCGTGAAGTTGGCTGGGTCCTAAACTGGGTGCTCCGGGTTGGAGGAGCGAATTTGACCTCAGCGCGTTCTTATATAAGTACTACCTTTCGTCTCCTCTCTGTCTTGGCCCTACAAAAGCTCAAGCGAGCTCCTGAATCATGGCCTGCTTCTCACAAGCGCATGCTTTCTATCACATTTCAAGACCGCCGAGGTATCTTTCCAAGGTATCTTTCCGAGTATCCGAAGCAATAACGGATTGCCGGTTCCGTTAATTGTTTCCACGAGGTGTCAAGAAAATTTCATGGTCTCTTGGATATTTGCCTGATCTGGTGATCGATATATTTATCCAGGCGAAAGTTGGGGGCAAAAATTACCCCACGGAACGAGGAGACCGATGCGCCGGAACTTTGTTTTGACATCAACGACCTCAAACTCTCGCAAATGCGATCAATCCCCAGATTGATTTTGCGGGGAACAGTGCAAATGCCGTGCAACATGCGGAGATTTTGTCGTTGGGTATTTGTTGCAATATATATTATCTCCATGCTCTCAATCTTTTCACGCAATGAATTCCTCATAAGTTGAAAATTCAAGGGCACCGTTTAGGGCTCGGATCCGACGCGCCTGAAGCCGCATTTATCCACCGGTATGCGGAGGCTCCAGTACCACCGCATTCCCCACACTTCCCCTTATGGGTGCATGTAAACTCCCATGCTGCATCTAGATTGCGGAGGAGCCTTTTCTGGGAATGGAAGCAATCAATTTTATCAGTCAAATGACGAATGTTTCAATAGTAAGATCATATCATGGGACGTTTCCTCCAGTGAGGAATGGGTATGGAGCTCACGGCCATCATTTTCGGGCCGTGTAGATTGCTCCTCGTGAGATCTGGATGCATGCTTGCGTGGGTGGGATCTGGAAGGCGCTGCCAAGAGATGGAGTATATTAAGGCTGCGATGATCCTTCTGGTACTCGAGTTGAAGATCAGTGCTGTTCGAACATCAAATCTTCTGTACGAATACATTCATCATGAAGTCAGTCACCTCTGTTGCCGTTGCTTTGGCGGCCTTGGCGAGCCAAGTATCCGGTCATTGTACGTTCAAATCACAATCCCACCGAACACTTACTGACAGAAGCAGATATTTTCCAACAATTCACCCATGGCGGAACTCTCTACCCTGTATACCAGTATATCCGGAAAAATACGGACATGAACTCACCTGTCACTGACTTGACTTCCACTGATATGAGGTTTGTCGTCCGGAGACGCTATTACAGGACTCTGCTAACTTTCGTCGCAGATGTAACACCGGTGGCCTGGCTAGCGGTCCAACGACCGATACCATCACAGTCAAGGCTGGTGATGCATTCTCGTTCACTTCGGACGTTGCGGTATACCATAATGGACCTCTTTCAATGTGAGATTCACCAACTTTGTCAATGCAGAATAATTACTGACGCTTCGAAGATACATGGCGAAAGTTCCATCTGGTCAGACAGCATCCTCGTTCGATGGATCCGGACAAGTATGGTTCAAGATTCTGGACTTAGGCCCGACTTTCGACTCGAGCGGAAACGCCGCATGGCCGCTTCAACGTTAGTATTACACGCTGTAATCTCGGAAACCATATCTGACTGGGACTTGCAGAAACTTACTCATATACCATCCCAAAGGCCCTTCCGGAAGGAGACTACCTTCTCCGCATTCAACAGCTCGGCATCCACAACCCATACCCCGCAGGCATCCCACAATTTTACATTGAATGCGCTCAGGTCACTGTTACAGGTGGTGGCTCAGGCTCGCCAAGCCCTCTCGTATCGATCCCTGGATTCATCAAGGGCGATGAGCCAGGCTACACCGTCAACATCTACTCCAACTTCAAGAACTATACGGTTCCAGGACCTGCAGTGGTAAGTCTCTCTGGTCTCGGGTCTTATGAGGCACAAACTAATTGTATGAAAGTGGGCTGGACAAAACTCTGGCGGCGGCTCAACAAACCCCACAACAACGGCCGGGAGCACGCCAACCAAGCCAGCTACTACTACCTTGATTACCAAGGTCTCATCGACCTCGGCCGTAGCTTCGCCAACGGGTGCTTTGGTCCCGAAGTACGGGCAATGTGGAGGTACGAGCTGGACAGGATCGACGCAGTGCGCTGCTGGTAGCACTTGCACTGCCACCAACCAGTTCTACTCGCAGTGTTTGTAAGACTTAATTAGTTGATGATTGATCGAGGCAGGCGGGGTCGAAATTCTGTAGATTGTGTTGATGATAGCAGCTTACTTCTTGTATATATTTTTAATCGAGTGTGTTTCAAGATGACTGGCTCCTTCTCATCGAAGATGTCCATTTTCAAAAATGTCTGGTCACGAGATGTCCCTATTGAGAAGGAGCTGAAAAGGGGGCGGTCCCGCTTGCTCCGTGCAGAAGCGAGATTGTGGCTGACTTTGAAGTTTCAACCTTGAACTTCGAATGCTTACAAAACACTCTCGAGATTTTAAACTCCAGGAATCAACTGCACGCGAAGTCTTCCCGATGCGTGTAACCACTGTCAGAGTAGACATGCTCGCACAGGTAGGAGGTCGTATAGCTATGCCTTGCAACCTGAGAACTTAGCCGATGTTGAGCTCACGTCAGTTCATCATTTCGCTTCGTTCCGTTGAATTGCCTACTTCCAGTTTCCACTCTCTGCTTGTCTTCGTCTTTTATTACGTCTCCCCGACTCAACGAAAATACTGTGCGGGCAGTGCCGACCAGCAAGTGCGGGGTCGCGCGAAGTGACCACGAAGCCGTCGCAACTGCTTGCTTGCCAAATCTGTAGAATTTCGCGGCGCCATATCTTTAATTTTAGACTTTGCTGATCGTTTATTTTAAACATAAGCCGCGAGCAAACTGTTTCTAGAAATACGAGGGAGCGATGGAAGTGAAGGAAGAATTTAGTGCTTCGCTTGCGGGATCTACACCCTAAACCACGAGCGATGGATCCCCAGGATTTGCCGGTCAGTACCCGCATCCCGCACGTGGAGCTGTCCGTATTTTGCGGCTGAGAGGAAACGCAATTGCCTTCCGTTTACACAACTAGCCTCTGCTCAACCCCTTAATACCCGCTTATGTCGGAAATGAATGCTACCCCGCTGTTCCTTCCTTCGTTTCATGTCCAGCCGCTCAGCGTCATAAATCCCATTTACAGCCTGGCGTAAGTGGCCACCATGTGATCACTAAGGCTTAGCATCATGTACGACATGCCAAGTTAAGCAGGCGGGAACGGTTAATGGAGACTATTCCGGAATCTTGGAGGGGTACAGCCCTTTTCTGTGCAACCGACCAGGGATTTGCTCAAGGATTCCGCATATCCTCCAGTAAGCTTAAAATTGTAGATCTCTTCTTCCACCAGTTCCTTCACGGCAATGAGTAATCTGCAATGTCCACTTTCTCAAGATGGCGGTGCTATTGTGCATCATAGTCCTGCCGGTATTTCTGCCGGGGGAAGATGGGTTTTGATATAAGTATGACGATTCCCTCAGCTCAAGGGACCTCATTTAAATCATTCTTCATCACTCACAATCATTCAAAATGGCGCCAAAAACTCTTCTCACTGTTCTTCTCGCAAGCTGCGCTGCTCTGTCTCAAGCTCAGAGTAGCAATCCGGGAATTGGAACCAACTCCGATGCACAAGGTGCAACTGAAGATGTGACTCCTGGCTCAGGGCCCAACGGGTATGCTCTCTCTCGGGCTAGCTTCCCCCATAAAATCCACAGCGCACTAACAATTCCCAAGTTCAGAAGATTGGTTTAATACCGGTCTCACCTCCGGCGGCTGGAATCCCCCCTTCCTAGACTTCACGTCTCTCGTACACGTCACCCGAGACCAATTCTATTCTGGTGCTGGCAAGGCTTGCAAACAATACGACCAGTACTTTCAAAAGGGAGGGGACGCCCACGGCTTCGACCCCGTCATTCTTGCCTTTATCGCCATGCAAGAATCGTCTTGCAACGCCGACTCTGGCGGTCCTACACCGGGTCTTATGCAAGTAGATTGCTCCAACTACCCGAATGGTCAATGCACATCCTCTATTCAAGATAATGTTGACGCTGGGGCGAACTATTTGAGAAGTCAGCTCAAAGCTTCTGGTAACAACGCTATTGCTGCTTTTGGGGCCTATAATGGGTGGTTCCAGGCGGGAAGTGGGTTGAATGGGAATAAGGGGTTGACAAAAGGATACCCGTGCTCCAGTGAGGGAAAGAGTAACGGCCAGCCGCAGAACTTGGATTACTTGCAGGAGACGCTCAATGGATGGTTCACTGGGCAAGATGTCTACGGAGATCAGAATTGGATTGGCACCTACAAGTGCTCTGGAAATTGCAATAATGGAGATGTCTGTTAAGGCAAAAGACCACGGGCAGCTTCTTTTCTTCTCTTCTAGGCTTGTAATTTTAAATAAAGGTTTTCTGTTCCTTTTTGTTTCCTTTCGACCCGGGCAATTTTAAGAATTTCAAGTGTTACGGCCCAGTCATGGCAATGGGTTTCACCAGTTATTCAAGGTTTGGTTGATGGAGCTCTTGCCAGAAACATCAGCATATAGTGAGCCTAGTCAAAGAAATTTCACCGTGGATGGACCTTTTCAAGTGGTTTCATCTGCTTCCGGAGTATATATGACCTCGTCCAGATCCTCGATTGAAAATTTAGACCCACTCATACGCATATTTTGTAATCCTTTGATTTTTGGTTCTGTCAGAATGAATCACATGGTTTCTAATAGGGCCCGGCGATTATGGTGTGTTGCACTGCATAACATCCTGACTCAAGTCTCTCACAGCCTCACTCAGCCTCGTTTTCTTTTCCCCTCCACCTCCAACTTCACGACAATCAACTTCCCTTTCTCTCTTCTCTACCTCCTTCCCTTATCTCCCCCTCATCAACATGCCTATATCTGTTGGCTCAATCGGCGACATTATCGCCCTCGCGCAGGTAGCAGGAAAGCTCTACAAGGCGCTGCGTGCAAACCGCGGCTCCGCGGCCGAGTTCCAAGACGTGGTGCTCGAATTATCTACATTCTACGGAACACTTGAACGAGTATGCGCAATGAAGAAATTCTCTTGTATCGCTGCATACTATTTACGTCTCTAACTGATTTCGCTCAGCTTCTCATCCTCTGGCCCAATCGCCCCAGCCTCACGAGTAATATCGCTATCTTAGGCCCGATCGTCCATGAATGCAAAGCCGAGATCGACGCCTTCCTAGATAAAATCATTCTCAAATATGGGAGAAGACTTGGTGCGGGTGTTGAAGATAATAGTAGGAGGAGGAAAGGATTCAAAGAAATTGGGAAGATGCTGCAGTGGAGCATGTTTGAGCGTGGGGAGGTGGCCCGATTGAAAGAGAAGGTGGAGAGGGCGAATATGATGATTCAGCTTGCTTATTCAGAAGCCCAGGGGTGCGTGCATACCGTCCCGATGTCTTCAATGTATGACTCGCTAATTAGGAATTTCAAGAGCTGCGGCGGAGCAGGACGCGCGGATTGCTTTGGGGAAAATGCAAACGCTGGCAGACCTTGAGCTGGCGGCGAAGGAGAATTTGCTGAAGCATATCGTGGAACTTCAGGGCAGCGCTGCAAGACAAGAGGAGATTCTGGAGAATCATACTGTCGTGCTAAAAGATGTATCGACTGATTTGAGGAGTGTCGTGGCTACACTGTAGGTTCTTTCATTGATGGATGACTTGGTGCTGACTTTCGAATAGAACGCCGATGGCGGAAGCGACTTTCAGTATGAAAAGCATGCTTCTTGCACTCCAACAAAGTGTAAACTCTCAGGAAAGCATTCCTCGGAGCCTTGATCCGTGGCTAGAAAAGGCTTTGTATCTGGAAGATTCATTGGGCCATGTTCTACCTATTCCGCTCCAAACTATCAGCTCATGGGAGGTATGTAGTTTCTCTGTGATAATTGCCAATTTCAGATCGCTAATAAAGCAACAAGGTCCTACATGCAGTCCTCTGTGACAAGTTTAGAGACCGCCCAGGCTATGAACTCGTCAAGAGAAGACGGTATATTTTTCAGGACGGGGCCAATGGGCGAGACTTGAGCATTAAAGCGTATTTTACATCGGTCGTCCGCCCAGGACAGAGGGTTACGATGTGCATGGTCTTCTTCTCGCCAGAGGAGCAAAAGAATGTCTGCCCAAGATGTGGAACAGTTACTATCGCAGGGGAGAACGCAGATGTCAACTGGTAAGTTGGTCAAGATTGGATGTAGTTGAGACTTACTTATTGATAAGTTGGAATACTAATCTTAAATAGTTCATACGTGGCTTGCGGAATGATTTATCGTCGGGTGATCGATGTCACGGAGTCCTCTCCGCTCCAGGACCAGAAGGGAGATTTGAGCCCCATTCACTATGGAGGAGAAACAAGCTCTTTTCTCTCAGAAATAAACGATATCACGGCCAGTATACCTCTTCTTTCCTACGAAGATTATAACAATTCGCCCGATATCTTCAAAAGAGTTCGCTTTTTCACGAGATGGCAAGACTCAGGGGAATCTCGATTAGGCGACCTGTTTGTGGAATTCCAGGGTGTCTCACTCTGGAAGTGTACGGGACCCGCCTTGGAGGTCACCAGCCAGATGACGGAGCTTTTGAACGACAATCTTGCAGCCTGGGGATATGTCAACTACCCTGAAATTCTCCCCAGCCTTCATGATGAAGATTATACATCATTAGCCCAAATGGGGTTCTGCTGGAACTTCTTCTTCCTCGGAACCTGCAGACGAAAAGCAAGACCGGTTCTAGTCATTTACTCCAGAGATAAGGAAATACGGCAGGAAATCGCAGAATTCATAGCGACTCAAGAGTGGCTGCATCCAAATAAGTCCGGATTGGTAACGACGACTGTGTACAATCCATTTCTCCGTCGCGCAGTTATTGAGAATAAAATGACCCAGCAGGGTTGGGATAGAGATTTTGCAGAGAAGGTTTACTAACTGTCAGTGATTGAGAGCTTCATTGACCCTTGAGGGCATAATGGGCGTTAACGATTGTCCTCTTAAAGCAGCGAAGGACGAAACGAGAAGAAGGACCGCTCTAGCGATATTTCTAGTCTGCTCTTCCAGACGCTCTTGCCTTCACACTCGACCAATTTAAAATCAGAGCTTTGTCAGAGGAAGGCGCCGTCCCTGTTGATCCGCTCCAAAAAACCACCAGTGCCTTCGTCACCTTCAAGTACGATCCCTACTTCACCTTGGGTGAGGATCTGATCATGTGGAATAGGAGCAATGATGCACCGGACGCTCTGGAAAAAGCTTTTGTGTTGGAGCTCATTGATTAGGGAGGAACGTGTTGTTATTTTGACGGCGATGGGAGAGGGATCGGCTTCGATGACTGAGAGCTGATTTCTTTCGTGTTGAGCACTGAGAAATCTCGGGCACACGAAGGGGAGGAGCCTGCGGAATGACATCCGAAGGATACGAGAACCACCCTGATATCCGCTGCAGCATGTCGCGCACTGTTCCAGTACCCTCCGCGGAGAAATAATGTGTATTTTATGTTGACCTTTTTGCCCCAGACGTCTGAACAAAGCCGGAGTGGGGAAACAACAACCGACAAGTAGAATCGGTGAAGTGAAGATGTGCCGTGCTGTAGTTAGCATTTGGATTTTGCTGTCAAGGCTTCGGGGTATTGCAATGTATTCAGTGAGACAATGCGGAAGGCAGGTGACAGTTTTGTCTTGGTGGGTTAGAGTTGTGGGATGAATAAGATACATGATTCTGAGCTAAGTTGAAATATTTAAGTCTGTGATTCAGAAAAATTGTTTGCAGATCCACTACATCAGATGTTTCAATCCAGAGGCGTGATCAAGTTTTTAGGGGAGACGTCAACCGTGAATGAACCTGCAGTTCAGACGCCCTTGAGTCTTATGCAAGACCCATAATCAACAAGCATCAATCCGACTATCACGAACCCTCCAATTGCAAACGTAGAGTACATTGCCAAGAAAACACCAACATACAGATTCGCTAAATAACGAAACCTAGAGAAATTTACTTGAATGAACTTATATGCTATGAACAGAAGAGGGATACAAGCACCTGCTATTGTTCCGAAGACGATCCATCCCAGCGTGAAGACTTGTTGAATAACAGTGCTGCTGCCTTTTTTGAAGTGAGTAAGTCCTCCAATTATGGCAAAAGGGATGACGGTCAGCATAGCTGCAAAGTAATATGCTGCATATGTAGCTTGAGCAAGATCCCAGACCTGTGTACCAGTTGTTTCGAAGTTTCTACAGGCGCGTATCACAAATTTGGGTTTCGATTTACGCCGAGCCAATCGACTTGGGCGATTATCCGGGGTTCTATCGATTCGATATATGCGATTTTCGGAATTAGGTACCGGGGTTACTTGCATCCCGTCTTCAATATCTTCGAAAATATATCGCTGCTCTTCTTCAACCCACGAGGCTGGCAGCACAGTTCCAACAACCCCTTCAAAGTGGGCGCCACAATTTTCCGCTTCTCTCATCTCGGGAGACCGGACAAGATACAAAGTGGAATAGTCCGGCGTAAGAACGTTGCCCAGGAGATTTACGCCGGACATGACAATGTATGGAATAATGGTCAGGCTGAAAGCTGCAAACCCGTATTTCTCTAGCTGGACGCCACGGCTTCGGAACAAGGTTGCTGATGCAAAGAGCACCTGGCCAATGGCCACGACGGATTTGACCAGACTGTACGATGAGCTTAATATGATCTCTTCATGATCAGAGGGAACGCTCGGCTCAACTCGGAGATTAGATGGAAGGACAGCAATATCGTATTCGGCTGGGAGACTATGCACTATGCCGTGAACATTTCGTGCACCACCGAGAACTGGTTGATAAAGACCTTCTGTAAATTCCGGAGGAACTTCGACGCCCCAAATGGCATCCTGACTAGAGTTCCTTAGCTTGGTTTGGCATACATAGAATTCAGTGCGAACTTACGGTGAGCTTTTCTGCTTAACCTCGCCTCGTTCGTTGTCGACCTCTTTCATTTTATCAATGACGGTAACTTCAGATCGAGTGAAGCTTCGACCATCAGGTGGAACCCACGCCTTCGACCGGACAACGACACACAGCGCTCCTGCACGAGCAGCCTTCTGCAGTTCGCTCTCTCCGGATAAGAGATTTGAGTGCCGAACAATGGCTTCAAGACCTCGAGCGATTCCGGAATACGGGTAGATCAGAGCTAGAAATATTGCGAAAGCTGTGTCGGCCATTCGCTCTCCTGGGCGTGACTTCACTGTCACTGCGTGTGCAAGATAGTTGACTGAATAGAACAGTAGGATATCCGTCCATTTTGCCTTCGTGCAGAGTAAGTTCGGGTCTCCATAATTGAAGGTTCCTTGAGGAAGGGCAGTCGCGTTGTTAGGTATAGGTAGGGTAGGCATGATGACGAGAGGTCAAAACACAAGCAGCGCGCGCATCAATTTTAGGATGAAATGCGCAGTATTTGAGAAGTACGAAAAGATTGCCATGGAGTGGGGGAGCCTCGTGGTCAAATATCTGGATTTTCAACGAGGCTCTGTATTGCGGTGCTGTGATTGGGAATGCGTATTGGCAATGGCTGCCCAATGTTTCACAGCCGGCGCCACCAAATCAGCCACTACGCTAAATTGTGGAAATGGCAGTCAAAGCTGCTGCCTTGAAGCAGGAGTACAGCCTTGATTTTGCAGTCACGTGGCCGAGAGTATATCTTGAAACCCCGACCGTCCTCTATCAAGGAACTCGCAAGACCATTAATACGAGGAGGTCAAACGGCTGAACCGGCCAAATGCTGGCGAGGGTTCGAAACCGATGAGCGCGCATAGCCTGGCTAGTTGAGACATAGTTTTTGAGGCAACTACGACTGGAACTTGCCAGCCATAGAGGACGCGAGTAATAATATTGAGAGCATGAGAAAAGAAAACTACAGAGTGGCAGTCGTGTAAAGACATCCCTAAAACAGCCGCAAACTTCGTACTGGAGTAGGCTTGGTGGGTATTCTTGGCCGCATATATGTTGGCACGAAATCGGTATAGAACGGCAACCAAAAAAAAGTTGAGACACTTTGTCGATCTGCAATGATCCTGCTAAATAAGCTGAAATTCTAATTCGGCCTAGTCCAATCCCAAGAATGAGAAATATAGCTATCATTTGGGTCGCATCATTGTACGCCGTTCATCATATCATCAATCGTCCAATTTTTTACAACAAGGCGAGAGTATGATCTGGCTTGATCTTGCCATCGACTCCAAGGGATGTCTGTCCACCGACAACGGCTGGACCTCTGGCCCAAATCTGTCGATCATTAGCTTTAGCTTAGCTCATCATACTTCAACATTACTGCTTACCTCTCCCGCAGATGTAGTATCTGTAGTCTTGTGTGTCTTTGTATCTTTGAAGAAGACCTCGACACTCGTTACTGGGGCCCCGAAATGAGAATACTTGTCCGTTCCATCGTCAACTCTGTAATCATAAATGCCGGTCTGAGTGACAGCTCCAGCAACTTTGGCACTGGTAAGTGCGTAGATAATTCTAGCACCAGTGTAGATTCGAAGGTCGGATAATGTTTCGGCGCTGAGCGGGGCAGGAGGTGCGCCAATTTGTTCGGATGTATAGATCAGACGCAACTTTCCTGGGGTAGTTCCAATAATTGGGCGGAGGGAATCAAACGCCCGTGAAAAGATTGTTGCAAGAGGCATAACCCCTTGTTGGACAAGGGAACGTGTTTGCCACCAATGGACAAGACTGTAGAAAGTAGAGTTCATCTTTGCCGCAGTCTCCGAGTGAGTCTTGGCAAGAGTAGCAGGCGAGGCTACAATGATGGTAGGTGCAACTCCTTGGGTCGCTAAGACAATATCAGGACTCAATCCAGCTACAGAGTTCAACGCTACTGAGGCATTAGAATAGAGTGCTGCAAGCGTCAAGACGAGCGGGTATATCGTAGAGAGCGAGTCCACAGGTAAGAAGAGGTCGGCGCTGGTGATACGTTGGGTAGTTGGTCCAGATGTAAGCTGGCCTGCAATACCTGCAATGATATTGGCATTCGTATATTCAACGAGCTCTCCTGTAGGCCAGAATGCAAAAACGTTCTTCGGGACTGTGGTGCGGTCTACGGCTGGAAGTTTGACGCCCGCGGTTGGTGCAGCGTCCTGAATGATCTCTTGCCACGTTGAGACATTAACTGGACCGCCGGTGCCTTTCGGAACCTCGTTCCAATCCATGTGTTTGCTGCCCTCATCCACGACCCAGACGAGCTGTTGCAAAGCCGGATAACTCTTGGTGATCACATCAAACGGAAATGATCCAACTGCCGCCACCACTGTGTCCGCCTTGGATTTCTGAAGTAAGGAAATGATTTTCTCGACAGGCTCGTCTTGGTGGTATGGCACCAGTATTGCGGTCAGATCGTAGAAAGCACATGCAAATAAAGTCGAGAGAAATTCGATGGAGTTTGGAAGGTAAATGGCAACATTCTTTCCGCCGTTTTGCTTGATATGTTGGCCAATCAGATTGATTTGTCGGGTTATATCATCTGCTGATATTAGTATCTGAAGATATATGGCTGAATGTGATACTTACCCTTATTGTGCTTGATGATTTGCTCCGATCCCAGAACTGTGAACAAGTCGCCCTTCGATACCGGCTCTTTCCCTGCTGGCTCCAAAGGACCAATTACGACCCTCCTCCACACGTCCCGAAGGTCTCCATCCCTTCCTCTGCTCCACTTGGAGTCGCTAGGATCCTTCACGTTAAGACCAGAGTTCAAGACCATACCATGAGGAGACGAGTGTGATCGAAAGACGGCAGATTCTCCTTCTTGCCGGACCGGTGAAGCTTGTGCCTGGCGGGCCAAGAGCATAGGATGGGCATCGGGATCGCGAGAGGTGAAGACTTGGTAGGCTACGAATGTGATAAGACCTCCAACAATCAGGGTCGAGAAGATGTCCCACTGTCCGAGGAGGCCTGTAACGACCTCGTCCAGTTTTAACATCAAATTATCGCCGGAGCCCATAATGGCGGAGAGACACAAGAAGTTGTCCAAATATCTAGGGAGTGTCGAATATTGGAAGATATAAGCCTCACAATATCATAGTAAGTGTTGGTGGTGGATTCTGGGGGAGGCTGACAAAACGTCCCGCCGGATTTACTCGGTGGCGGGGAGCTCCCGACGCTAAGTGATGGAAATGCAGGGGTTGGCACTTTGGCCGTGGCCGTGGCCGTGGTTGCATGCGAGATTTGGAGATGGATTTGGTCTCCAAAACAACACCAGCACCATCAGCCCGAGCAACGGTCTCACGAACTTCACCACACGATGCTAACAACACAGGAATAATTCAGACCTGCACAGCTTACTAACATCTAGGTACAAGTCTGCCATTGAATTGGCATTGGTCACAAAGGCGCATCGCATCGATCCGGTAAGGCGCCTCGACTCGCTTTGTTGACATTGAATCCTCCTCAAATTCAAGCGCTCAAGACTGATAATTCTCTCCAGCATACCAGCCCGATCAATTCAGAATTGCAAAATGTCGGTCGTCGCGCGTCCCTCGACTCCTGCCAACATCCCAAAAGCTCCATCAGCGCCGTCAACACCTGTGACTGGCACTTGGAAGCATCCCCAGTTGGACGAGATCATAAAGCGACAAAATGCCTCGAACTTCTCTGATCAGAATATGCGGACGATAATGTGGAATTCTGGTGGCATCATCGCAGTGTGTCTAGTAGGCAGGGCGCTGTGGAACAAGTGTGTACCTATCTACCTGTTGTTTGAGGCGAAAGGATTTGCTAACGCGGATTTGTAGCATTCCAAACCTCTTCCGTGAGGGCAAGCTGCTGTATCCGTATGCGAGTTGGACCTACTATTTGCTACACGTCCTCTTCGTCTACAATATCATTGTAGCTCTCTTCCCGTTATTTCGATCGCCAGACGAGATCCAAGACATCCCCCTCACGCCGGCACAAAGAAAGCTTCTTGGTCTCCCGCCGAGTTCGAAACCAGCGACACCCGACACGAAGTTCGTTACCCCGCCGAGATATGCAAGAACTCCTACGCCAGTCAGTGGCTCTCCTGGCAGTAGAGGAAACTATTCTAATTCGCCTTTGTCTGGGAAGGGAAGTCCGTTGGCTGGGAGCGTGTCAGGATCGCCGTTTTCACCTGTGGCCAGTCCTTTGTTGCAGAAGGCGATGGGTGGTGGTGGTATGAATGGAACAAGGAGGCACTCTTATGGTTCAAGCCCGTTGAATCCTAGCGCGAGAATGAACATACCAGAGATGCCGGGAACACCCAGCCCAGCTGCGAAAGCGCCTACGGTCGGGTTGAACAGCAAATGGCTTTATGACAAGGGAAGGAGAAACTCGGGGAATAATAGGCCTTTCTCGTAAATGCTTGTATTGGGACGTTGATATTAGAATCCTGTATTGTAGATACCCCGGGCTTCGCCATGAGACTAAATGAAGTAAACAACAAATGATCTGCACAAATCTTGAACCTTCTAAATATTAACAGTGCCTCCCTATTGACTTTCTTGTTGTGTTGTCCCTAGCCTTATTTTCCTGGCTCTTGGTGAAGTGAGAACCATCCGTCATACGCGAGCCCAAGCAAGCAAACTGATCAGCGCTCAACCACCATCCAGAAACCCTCCAGGACAAACCACCAAATGCCAGGAGCAGCTCACTATGGGAGCGTCCGATTCTAAATTAGTCTTTAAAAGAGGAATATTCAAACTCTCCGAAGACAAGGCTATCGCCGCCGATGACCCTTTCTGGGCGGCAGTATGAGCCCCTCTTCCTTCGGTCGTCCGTTTACTGACAATCTTCCCTCCAGTTCTGGGAACTCCCAGAGTCCACCGAAGATGTCTTCAGTCTCTTCTCACCCGCAGACATACGCCGAACCCGCGATACAGCCTTAGAAAACCTCGAGACGCTGATACTAGCCGTCACAAGCCGGCTCTTCATACTGCGCCATCACCCCTCCTTCCCCGACCCCGAGTTTGCGCCAGAAAAGGATGCGCTGAATTGTATACGAGTGCTCACGCGCATTTTGCCGTATATCTATGAAGCGGAACAACTGGCAGGATGGGAGGACAAGTTCTTCTGGGGCGTGAGGAGGAAGCGGACACGGTAAGATCACGGCTGCTTTGGTTTATCTACAGGAGCTGATTGTGAAGCAGGAAAGCCTCGCTGGCTAGAGATGTACTGTTTGATGAGTCGCAGGAGGAGTTGGCGAAGCTGGAGGCTGCGGGGGAGGAGTTCGAGGAGGTGAAACCATTGGCTGAGGAGTTGATTGATACCCTGATTGATATGCTGTTCTTTGCGGATTTCACCCTTCCTAAGCCGGCGAATACGAAAAATAAGGTCACTTATGCGATATGGTCGAGTGGAGTAGGGTGCAATACGCCTATTGCTACGAGCAAGGAGTTTGAGGCGAACCGGACGGAGGTCTTGCGCTTGCTCTTGACGTTGACGAGTCAGAGCATGTATATGTCTGCGAACCTACTCCCGGTACAAGGCGTCAAGGCAATTTCATATATTGTCACTTGTCCGGACAAGCAAGTTGTTCTCTCGGTGTTGTGTTCATTACTGAATACAGTAAGTTTCTTGTGGAAGAAAATGATCTGGATGCTAATTTGTTACAGACGTTGAAGTACAACCCAGCGTCTTGGAAGATTCCATACAACGTTCAGGTCTTCAAAGACCCGAAGCTGATATTGGTGACCTATTCTCTACAAGTACGATTACCTTATTTCCAGGGTGTGGAGGACTGTCACTAATATGTCTAGTTTCTCCTCGTTGTGCTCTTGTACACAATACCAGAAGCAGATCCTGCGAATACAAAGAAGAGTAAGTTCTCTTTCTGTCCTGTAACTTTATCAGACTGACCATCTACAGATTACTTCCGCCACTTTCTTGGCCGGTTACATCGACCTCAAGATTTCCAGTTCATCACAGACGGAATCACTAGAGTTCTCAACTACCCTCTTCACGCCAGCACCTCCTACATCCCAGGAAATCAACAGTCAAACAACAAGTTGACCTCGGAGATGATCATGTTCTTCTGGGAAATGACCCAGTGCAACAAACGATTCCGGTCTTTCATAATCGATACAAATCGATCACATGATTTCCTCATCCTGATAATCTACTACGCCCTTGACTACAAGCTCGATGCTTCAAAGCAAGGCATAGTCAGGATGTGCGTGTTCATATTGCAGACGCTGAGCGTCGAGTCGAACTTCGGCCCAAGCCTTAATAAGAAGTTCGAAAACCAAGAGACGCTTCCGGCAAGCATCAGACTGCAAAATTTCAATGGGTCTTATGCCGACTTTCTTATCCATGTGAGTCTATCCATTCGCTCCAAACATTTGATTTACTAACATGTTCTAGTCTATTTACAACATAATTACTACGAGCCAAGGAAAGCTCACCGCGATATACCCCGCCTTGTTGGCCGTCATCAACAACATTGCTGCTTATCTTGAAAACCTCAGCGCTTCAGCATCGTCGAAATTACTACAGCTTTTCTCTTCCATGTCATCACCTGGATTCCTGCTGTCTAATGACAGCAATCATGATCTTCTGCATTCGTTATTGGAGAGCATGAATGCTATCATTGAGCATCAGTATATCAGTGAGCTACTCCGTGCAATCCTTATTGTGCTTGAACAATTATTGACTTTGAATTAGAGAATCCGAACTTCATCTATGCTGTACTTCGAAACAAAAAGAGATTCGAAGGTACTGACTTCTTATATTCTTCATGTGTTCCTTGGTTGACGTTTATTAGCATTACGATCCTTTACGCTTGAGAGCGGCCAGCAAGAAATTGAGCGAAGGAATAGACGGAGGAAAGAGCGTGCTAATGACCCATTAGACTTGAGTGATAGCCGAAGAGGGTCTGCGGACAGTATCAGAAGTCCGACATTAAGTCATTCCCGAGCACCAGAGCTGAGCGACGTACCCGAAGAAGGGACCTTCGCCATCGGAGATGACGAGGACGAGGATACCGATGACGAAAATCGACCAACACCAGCAGCATCGCCTCCCACAGACCAGCCATCGCGCGCATCGTCTGTCTCGTCGAGTGTAGACGATGCAGTACCAACCCAACTCCGCGGCATGTCAGAGAAAGCACGCGGCAAGATGCCAGGTCAGTTTGATCCCTCTACCATCATTCCCAACCCTACTAAGCTTTCCTAGCTGGCATGCCAACGTTCTCGCGTCAAAATAGCACCACATCCCTCAGCTCCTACACAACGACCTACAACTCCACAACCGGCGCCTTCGAGCCCTCAACCCCTTGGATAGAATCCTGGCTGCCCGACCTACCACTTCACACAATCCTCACTCTCCTCTCGCAGCTAACTCCCCTTCTCCCCTCGTCATCAACCACGTCAACAGACACGCCCGGCCACTCCATCCTCCGCACCATAACCTCCGCCCGCGTCACAGGTATCGACCCTAGTCCCATCCGCATCCAAGTCTTCGAATGGACACCCCTTAGTATGGGGTGGTATGAATCTCTCCTGTGGTCCTTCGTCTTCACAGCCGAAATGCAAGTCGCGAAAGGAACAGTAGGAGTTTGGAACGGAAGCGCGATCAAACTTTTCCGCGTCGAGACCGTCGCGCCGCTAGGACCAACGTTGAGCAGTCCCCGCGGAGCAGTAGATGCGGTGGGTAGTAATATTGTTAGTCGGATTGGAAGTATTAATTTACGCGGGGGAGCTGCGGAAGGAGGTCAAGCTCAGAGTGAAGTGAGGGAGCCGCTGGTAAGGACGGGCACGGGGAATGGTGGGGGAACGGGGATGGGTGGCAGGAGTGCTGTGATTTGATTTGGCGGTATGTTCTGGCGGGGAGCGATTTGAGAAGGAACATTGATAGAAGACATGAATCCAGACGTACGTGAATTCAGTGCACTGGTGCTTTTATATGCCTCTGTGCAAAGACGAAACGTTCAATTATATTGTCATGACAAATATGCAATTATCGCCCCAGACATATCTTTCCTCCGGCAGCAATATTCTCACTTTCTTCTTCCTTCTTCCCACATCAATATCAGCTGCACCTCCTAAAATTCCGACAAAATATGTAGAGAAAAGTGACTAACCGATTTGCCATCAAGAAATAAAAATTCCAAGTATCGTAGCTGCAGCTATGCCCTAAATCGTGCACCTACGAAAATATTTTCGGAAAGTATCTCTCGCTAAAACCGCCCAAAATCAGCTAATCGACGCACTAAAACTCGGCCCGCCTTTGCTGCACGCCCAGCAATAGAAGGTTCATAACATAAAATAAGGAAAAATGCTCCAACATTCAAGGACAGATGGCCGAGCTGGTTATGGCGCCAGGTTAAGGTTTCTTAGCTTTCGTACGATTCTACATCGTCTCCTGGTCACGAAAGTGGCGTGGGTTCGAGTCCCACTCTGTTCACTTGTTTTTTTTGCTTTTTTTTTCACGGTTTTGGAGGGGGTTTGTGCGAAGTTTGCTTTTTTCGTGGTTGAGCAGTAGAATGTTAGGAATTTAAGCGAGAAAGGCTGTTGGAATGCATACCACATCTGTTTTTGTTCGTTAGTATATTCTTGAAAATATTTATTGGTGAAGACAATTCTTACTCGGAAAACTTGATGGACTACTCCTCTATTTTACATTCGACCTTATTTTTCCACTATTCTCTTTGTTTCCGGACTTACTTCTCATACTATTCCCGCCCACCTATTGTCAAAAATAGAAATCGCTGTCCTAAGCTCTAGAGCTGTATATTGATAATTGGCTATGGCGCGCGAGAAGGATGGATGTTTCTACTTTTGCTTTGACATTGGGCATTATTTCCACCCAAATATTTGGATTCCTCGTTCTCCTTGACACGGGGCTATGTCGATTGACATGGTGTTCTAAGTCACGAGTACTAATGTACAACATATCGAAATGAGCGGTATTTACAAAGAGAGGCCTCAATACTGCGTGTCTTTCTCTAATCAGAAAGTAGAAATTCTTATAGACTACAACAGTGGGCGTGGCTGGTACAGCAATCTTATACTCACATGTGATATACATGTGATATACACGTGATCTCCCTCCTCGGTTCTACTGCTCAGCGAGATGGCTACTGTTCTGTGGGGTAACGAATGCGCTTGATACACGAACAGAGACGAAGAAACTATGCCGACCTATATAAATGTGATGCAGTTATCTTCTTACTGCTACAATATCACTGGTATGACATTTGGACATTTGAGCTGGACCGGCAACGAAATAATAATACACCACTTTGCAAAATCAGTCTAGCAAGTCCATCAATGCCAAGGAACCCTGCATCCAAACCAAGAAAATCAGACCATTCTCGCCGCGTCCCCGCAGCAGTTTCAAGTCCACCATTCCGCGCTGCCCAATCATCTTCTTCTCTGATCGGAGATCAACTTCAAGCGGGCGAGAGCAAATGTGGCGGTGCACGCGTGGCCCTGATAATCATTTCCGGAGTGAGTAAAACGCGATGAGATTGCAAGGAAGGGAAGCTCGCGCCACAGTTGCCAGGATTGCTTTTCAGCCACTTTTAAGGACGGGGGAACGCTGTATTGATGGGCCCCTACGTGTCAGGCGATTATTTTTTTGCTGTGGTTTTGCTTTGTTGCTGAGATTCAGCGCTTATGTTTATACTTTTTTGATTTTATACTTTGGAATTGAAGATTCAATTTAGGGAAAGAAATGGAAAGCAGCGCGGCATCCCTAGCTCCTTCGCCCGGAGAAGCAAATGGCGAGGTCAAGCCTTATAAAATTCATGTAAGTTTGCGCCTACACCTCTTCTCTTCTCTAGATCAAAGGTGTAGAACTTACCGATGCAAAAAAGGTATCAAGTAAATACCTCACCCAAACAGCCTCCAAACTCGAACTCACCCGTCTCCCCCACGAACTACCCTCCAATTCCAAAGATGCAGACTGGACGCTCGGCACCCCCAAGTCAGCAATTGAGCCCCTCATCGATTTCTGGCTCGAATCCTACGATTGGCGCATCCAGGAAACACATCTCAATACTTCCCTCCCACAATTTCGAACTGCGTTACCTGTGCCGGTCCCAAGCAAGGGAGCCAGTGTACCGGATATGAGGGTCCATTTTATACATATCCGGAGTTCGAAGACAGATGCTGTGCCGTTGTTGTTAGTACCCAGTTTTCCGCTCACGAATCTGAGTTTGGGGAAAGACTTCCTGTCGGAATTGGCAGAAGGAGATGGAGAGGGGAAGGCGTTCCATGTGGTTGTCCCATCGATACCGGGTCTCGGGTTTAGCGATGCTTTTTCGAGCGCTGCACTGGAGGAACAAGCGTTGGTGTATACGGCGGGTTTGTTCGATGCGTTGATGGGACGGTTGGGGTATGAGTCGTACCTTGTTAGTGGAACAGGGAGCGGTACGGACAGCGTGGCGGGCATCGATTATCACCTACCGCGCTTGATAGGGGAACGGTTTAAGGAGAGGTGTTTGGGGGTTCATTTGCTTGGGCCGATTGCTGAGGCTCCAAGACTTGGGGAAGGAATTTGGGAGTGGGTCAAGTGGAGAGTAGCTGGCTTCTTTCATGGGAGTTGGTGGGGGTATGATGAGGCGGATTGGAAAACGTTGGGGGAGGAGAGGAGAGTGAGGAGGCTGGCGCAGAAGAAAGGAGAGCAGGCGCCGCTCTTGCCTAGAAGGGAAACGAAGGGCTATGGTGCTGTTGGGATGGTGGGACTAAGGGAGCCGAATACGTTCGCGTATGCGTTGTGTGATTCTCCTGTCGGGCTTCTGAGTTTGGTGTGCAGTGCTCTGAGGAGCAAGAGCCCTAAACATCAATTGACCAAGACGGAAATTATTGACGTTACCCAACTTGCGTGGTTACCCGGACCCGAAGCAGGAGCCAGATTCTGGGCCGCCGCCGTAAAAGAAGTGGAACAATTGGAGAGGAAGAGTGTGCCCTCTCGAGTCGCGGTAACTGTGTTCGGTGCGGATGTATTGGACTCAGATGGATACACTTGTCCAGCATGGGCATCGAGGAAGCACGAAGTTGTATTTGCGCAACGAGTGGCGGGAAGAGCGGGGTTATTGGCCTGGGAAAGAAGCAATGTACTGATTTCTGGTATCAGAGGTCTGGCAAATGCGATCGAAGCAGTCGATCATAGACTGAAGACTCGTCCCTTGGAAGAGGTCGTCGTGTTTGGAGAGGAAGCTATCCCCGAAGAGGCTGGGGACGACGACGAAGGCCATGGGATGCAATTGGATGTTGAGAGTCCCGATACTGTGGTCGCTCTGAAGCTGACTTGAGAAGCATAGATGGGTGTACAAGATGGAGCGGTAATGAGACATGATTAATGCTGGTTTTTAAGATACCTTTGTGTTCTGGAATTGGATAGGGATTCTCGACCTTAGAGCAGATAGAACTGGCTGGATAGCCAATTATATTGCATAGAACTTTCTGGTGCAAGTCTCTCGTCACCGAATGAAGTGCTTTGGGCAAACGACTTTCTGCAATAATAGGGCCGTTCCAGCCGCCAATCCCCGTGCCTGTACTCTCCGTGGCATCGAGATACTTCCCGATACCATAAAGTAAGATGAAAGCTCAGTTTTGGCAGGGCGATGCCATCGGTTTTGAGGAGACACAAACTGCGGGATATTCTGGGACGGCAGGGGGCTAATGCGCAACGCCGTCACACCGTCGATCCCTCGATCTTGGCTGTCACTATGAGACAATCTAGATCGCGTTATTCCCATGGACTTGGGATATCGCGCTCGGGCGGAAAAGAAGTCGATAATTAATAGGAGACAAAATGGAAACACATTCTTCGTGGCATGGTATAGAAACAATTATTGCTAATGATGGGTCATCATCCTTATCATGTTTAAATTGACACAACTTGTTATTTTATTTATGATAGAAATTCAGGGAGACATGACGAAGCGCTGATAAAGTACTACCGGCAGCAGTATTGTAACCTTGGTATCCGGCCGCATGGTTTGGCAGGGAAGGTCAGTTCCAGTGGAACCCACATGCCAAGGAAATAATTATAACGAAACGCTGGGATCATCAAAATAATTCATTTATTTCGGAGAGACTTCTCCTTGCAGTGAATTTTTCGTTCGATTATTTTGTCGAAATTCAATATTGAGATTTGTAATTTGTAATTTCTTTACGAGTCCGACCGTTGACAGCGGGGAGGGGCAGATGCAGACCACCAGTGGGATCACCAGTGGGACAGCTCAAGCCGACCGAGTCTGGACTTCCTTTATCTTTGCGACTCCCCTGCACCTCAGCGCATTTTATTTCTGCATCCCAACACCCTCAACATCACCCTATTATCACCTTTGCCCTCACCGACACTTCTCCGCATTCACCTATATTCCTATATCTGCCTATACCTCCCTTCAAAATACCCGATTGACGCGCACAATGTTTCTCATCCAGCCCGGTGTCGTCACTCCCCGCGGCGGCAGCTAGGACGAGCTTACTTCCAAACACCAACACTGCCTCCCTTGGCTACACTAAGAGGACCTGGAGAGCAGGATAAGAGCAGAGACAGCCATCTGAGGACTGCTGCTAGGCAGCGCGAAGCCCAAGATGTATACAATCTTGCTCGATGTTTGGCGGCAGATTGAGAGTCTCAAGCCAGCTTTCATCTCCAAGACTCCGCACTTCAACTTCATTACCGTCCATTGTTAGTCTATTCCTCCCTTCTTCTCCTTCTGACCGCCCCGGTACTGACCCGTTTGCTACAGACTTTTGGATCATTGGCATGGCATTTGTCGCTTCCATCTGCATCTACCCCAATGGCGGCGTTCGCTACATCGACGCTCTTTTCCTCGGGAGCGGCGCGGCGACCCAGAGTGGTCTCAACACGGTAGACATCAACCTCTTGACTACGTGGCAGCAACTTGTGCTGTACTTCGTCCCGATGATGACCAACCCAATAACTATAAACTCTTTTGTGGTATTCTTAAGATTGTACTGGTTCGAGAAGCGTTTTCAACATATTGCGAGAGAAGCCAAGAAAGGCCGGAGAAGCATCGCCAAAACCCTTTCCAAAGCGCGGACCGACGAGCGTGATATTGGGAGCGAGGAAATGGGAGTCAATGGGCGAGACATCGTGGTCATGCACAATACGACGAGGCCAAATGGCATGACAAACGATGCGACTGTGCCGGCGGACCTGGTGGAATATGCTGCTCGGGAGAAGGCCATGAATCAAGAAGAGAGACAACGTTCTTCGAGCGAGACAGGTGGCACTAGTAAAGGCCAAGGTTCTGGATCCGAGAGCTCCAAGCATGTGGACCCAATGCCAAAAGCCCAGACCCAGATCAAGTTCGCTGATCAAGTCAAACGAAGCAACGGTGAGGCCGACGAAGCTTTGCGCATGCCAGTCCAACGGAGCCATGAAGAGCATATTGCATTTTTAGAGCGTCAACGAAAGCAAGACGATGGGGCTGTTCTTCGAATTCCTGGCCCAAGGGATGCTGATGCCGGGGTCGACCCGCAAACAGTAGAAGGTGGTTCCCCAGTTGAACATGTGATAACTAGGAGGTCATCGACGTTCAGTTCTCGGCGAGGGAGTCTCAGCACTCAGCATATCAATGGCGCTGATCATATTCTTGAAGAGCCAACGAAACCGCGCAACATTACAATTGAAGAGCCCACAAGGTCGCCGACTGCGGAACGTGTCGCCGATGATGCCGTTGCCGCAAAACATACCATTAGCGCGCTCAGGCTACGAAGGCCAAGAATCTTCAAGTCTTCAACCGAGAAGGTGCACGATGACAACGACAATCATTTGAAGCACTCATGGTCGAGAGCCGGAACATTTCAAACTATCAGGAGTGCCATATCAAGTAGCAAGGACGACCCGATGCCGTATCTCAGTTGGGAGCCCACTGTTGGACGAAACTCAGCCTTCGTGGATCTCAGCGAATCTCAGAGAGAGGAGTTAGGTGGGATCGAGTACAGGTCGCTCAAGTCTCTGGCCCTGATTTTAACGCTGTACTTTTTTGGGTTCAGTTTATTTGCGGTCGTTGGTTTAGTGCCTTGGATACTAAATTCTCCCAAATATATCGGCGTTGTGAATACTGCTGGTCAGGGCAAGGTATGGTGGGGACTCTTCACTGCTAATTCGGCGTTCACTGATCTGGGTTTCACCCTCACACCTGACTCCATGATCTCTTTCCAAGAAGCTATTTGGCCACTGCTACTCATGAGTTATCTTATCATTATCGGCAACACAGGATTCCCCATCATGCTTCGAGTGATCATCTGGGTCACTTCATTATACGTTCCGAAGGAAAGTGGTATCTGGGAGGAGTTGAGATTCCTACTGGACCATCCACGTCGTTGCTTTACGTTGCTTTTCCCATCCAAGGCAACTTGGTGGCTATTTTGGATTTTGGTCATCCTGAACGGTCTAGACTTGTTATTCTTCATCGTTCTTGATGTGAGTATTCAAACCACTGTACTCCTACCTTTGACTAATTTCTTGCCAGCTCGGAAACACCATCGTCACCGATCTCCCGGTCAACGTTCGCGTTTTGGATGGTTGGTTTCAAGCCGTCTCTACAAGGACAGCCGGCTTCGGTGTTGTCAACCTTGCAGAGCTTCACCCAGGCATTCAAGTGTCGTATCTTGTCATGATGTACATATCAGTCCTTCCGATCGCCATCTCAGTTCGACGAACCAACGTTTACGAAGAGAAATCCCTCGGCATATACGGTAACACTCAAGAAGAGAACGAGGATGAGGGCGAGCCTTCATACGTTGGCGCCCATCTTCGAAGACAACTGTCTTTCGATCTTTGGTATATCTTTTTGGGAGTTTTCATTATTTCTATTTCCGAAGGTCACCGCATCCAGAGCGGTGATCCTGCCTTTACCCTGTTCTCCGTCCTTTTCGAGGTCGTCAGTGCGTATGGTACCGTCGGTCTCTCTCTTGGATATACCAACATCAACGCATCCTTTTCTGCCGAGTTTGGAGTAATCGCCAAGTTGGTAATTATAGCCATGCAGGTTCGTGGTCGACACCGTGGTCTGCCATACGAACTCGATCGAGCTATTCTTCTCCCCAGCGAGCATCTCCAAGAGAAGGAATCTGCAGATGCGGCCCTACGTGTCCGCACGCGACGTAGCTCTTCGAATCTGGCTCCAGTCAGTAGTGGTGCGGTGAAGACGGAACGGAGCATGAGTCGCAACAGGAGTCCACAACGGCAGGCACAGAACTTGTTAAGCACCCTGCTTCATCCGGGCCCGACAATCCCAAACAGTCACCGGAATATCCATAAAGGCGACCCAGCGTACTCGCGCACATACTCGCGCAGGCACAGTATCGCCACCACTGGAATGACCCGACAAACACGAAGCGTCAGCCCAAGGACGATGGCCGGCAGAGATCATGCGAACACAAACTTCGGTATCCCTCTTGGGGATGGAGCCAACGAACGGAGAGGGCGTACTGAGGGACGACGAAGCTTCTATAAAGAGGGCGTGAACCCCGCGCCACAAGACTTTACTCCTAAACAGGAGTAGTAATCTTTTGGATTGTACATAGTATAGAAGGACTAGAGTTGGACATAAGAAATACCTTGCATATGAGCGTCGGCGTTAGATCAGAGCGTGGGTTGGTAATATTGCAGTTGCTTTGGGCAACGGCGTTTTGTTAGATAGCGGGGTTGGAAAGCGCACACGCATGCTTCTGAACCACTCTTTGCTACGACAGTTTGGCTATCTGAAAATATACAGATTTGGATACATCCCTTCATCGGGCAACACATGGTGGAAATCCGCGCTGTTATGTGATGTCTTTCTTAAGTAAAAGGGTTTCGCCTAGCTTGCGACGGGGCAAGCCGCTCACTACCTAAGCTCGTCGGCGATTAATTTTTAGCCCCCACCTATACCTACAATAGTACCAGCATACGACAAAGTTCAGAGTTATTTTGGAACATCGGCATTTACGGCAACATTTACATCAACATTCGGTTCTAGGAATGCACGACAGGTAGGTAACTTATGTTTCATGTTCAATTTAACGTATTTCTTTATTGTCAAAGAAGAGAGCGCAGACAAAATCCTTCGCGATGAATAGCATCATCTATAGTAGATCAGTTAGAATTGCATTGAAAATGGCCCGGATTCCCTTCGATTTCGTAGATTTTCAAATCTTCCTCAACTCCAAGTGCCCAACGAACAAGAAGGGGTAACACCCAAAAAGACACAAGATCCATCTCATCAAATCTTCAAACTCAAACGCATGTCAGAATGTTGACCACACTACTCTGCATTCTCCTCGTCTCCCTATCATTGGTCGCAAGCGCAGTCCTCGCTGCTCCCGCTGCTAACTCTGGAGTCTCAAACCCAACAATCACTATATTACCCTCTTCACCCTTTTTCAAGACTTGCGTAGCTGGTAATCTTGCTTTCTCCTTTTCCCTTTTCCCCTTTTTCCCTTTTTCGCTTGGACACTTCATCACATTATCTCTTCATCGCCTCATCTCAAATCACGCTTACACGAAATCAACAGGCAAATTTAGCTGCAGCACTAGCGGCACGAGTCAAAGACAGATGTTGAAAGGGGGCGCGGATAGGAAGTGCGAGGTATATAATACTTGTGCTGCGGGACATGGGTGTGGGGAGGATGAGGAAGGGAGGATTGGTTATCTGGGGCCGAGAAGGGATTTAGAATTGAAGGGTGAGAAAGAGAGGAGACTAGGAGGTGGATTGAGGAAGAGGGATTGTGAGGTGGTTGTGGGGGAGTCGTATTGTATATAGGGCTTAAAATGCTGTTTCCTGGTAATGGTAGTTCTCATTTCCTACATTGCCTCCTTTTCAATTAGTTGAAAAGAAGGAAGGAGAGCAGCATTCTTGTGTTGGTAATTTCTGCGGATGACCTTACCGTCCCTGGATTCAGGTGTTCTGTATTTACTTCCTCTGTAGGTAGGAGAGTGCACGCATCAGAACGACGTGCGCGACATTTGGTGGAAACGCCCTGTAATCATAGCGAGTTTCGGGGCCAGAGAGCCTGAAGGCTGGCGAGCGTTCATTAAAATTACAGTGGGCTGCACACTGTTAAGCGGATTCTCAAGGTCAATGCATTTGTACTTGCTACGGTAACCTCTGAAGGGCTGAAAAAAATGCTTAAATCATACTTTTTACACTAACATATGTTTGAGATACCATCAGTTGCCCTCAACCTGATTGAAAAGCCTCTCTCCTTTTCTCCTATCGATCATCTCGCTTCGATCCTCGAACATCTTCGAATCACACAACCTCCACAACAGCGCTTATTGAGTCTGTCCAATACGCTAATAGAACGCTGATCTTCGTCGTTAGACAACCATTTCTCCAAGGGGATCCTCAAGTCTTTCAAATAACTCCGATTCCTGCACAGGGTACGCGTTCATTCCAACATCTTTCTCAAAGCCATAGCTTTATGGTTGATTCTGTTCTGCGGCTTAGCTTATGGCGGATTATATAAAGCAACTGTACAGCAAGAAACGATGACTTATGTGCGCTGTTCCTAGAAATGTCTAGGCTGGACGCGGAGGCCTCGGGCTATTAGTTATTACTTCACATAGGCTTCAGTAATTCCAGCCTTACAGCCTACCCGCGGCAATTTTCTGTATAAAGATGTTCCACGGCCACACGAAATTCAGATTTCTCGTCAATATTCCTACGTCTGACTGCCTGTTCAAGATATCACTTAGTTATACAGTTCCAATTGCAAGCGTCATAGCAAAGGCTGACGTTGTGCTGTGGCTTATGGTTGTTTGTTCTCTCTCAGGCCTTGTGATCTTATCTGGAGTCTACGAAATTGTACTAGCCCACAAAGTTCTCCGAAGTTTGTGTGTCAAAGATGTCAGCTCCAAGATCCAAAGTTGCCGTCTGACTTCGATTCTGCTTATCGTAGCCTCGATCAAGGAAACGCTTGGGAAGAATGGTCTCCTAGCAATCAGGTCAGGCCGCGTCCGAACGGGCATACTTCAGCAACTGGTGAGAACCCAATTGGTGGAAAAATCGGGCGTCTCTTGCAAACACGGCAGACCTTTAGGACAGGAGCGGGGATTGGAGTCCTTTTTTCTATTACAGCATTCATCTACGTCATCTTGTATCTGCAGGGTGTTCTAGGCTTCCCGTGAGGTTCCACCGCACTAATCTCGAATGCGGGACTAATCTGGCCTTGAGAATATTTCCTGATAACCTTGCTTTTGGGATTTTCTGGTGGTAATTCCGCAAGTAGCCACTGTTGCTAGTCTTACGCTCACGGAAACATGCTCTATTTGCCTGGGACCTGATCAACATTGATTACATCCCAAGGAACTACCATTGCTGCTGCTTTTAGGGGGGAGGGGAAATGGCTTTCTTCTGGATGGCAAAATTGAAGTGCATACCCCTCAGCTCCTTCTCGTGGAATGACCCTGAACCATTCCTGGCTATTAGAGCGTGGCTATTTAATCTAAATCTATTGGATATATTATACGACGTTCTTCTTAAGCAAAGAGGGGCTCTGCACGGCTTGTGCGGGCTAGTATTCGTTAGCCCGACTAGGGAAAGCGCCCCTGTCACTTATACCTAAAATGGTAATCGCGCACGAGAAAAGTATTTTTGGACTATCAACAATATATATCGAGGCTTTTGTAAAGGCTGTATGTGTTTCATATTGATACTCAATGCACATTTTGCTGTCGAAACACAGGGCGCAGAGATTCCTTCGCGGTGAAAAGTATCACTGCGGATCGAACCTCAAGAGGTATAAGAACCCCCCAAGGTTTCTCTCCAAGTAACTTTTAATCTACATCCTCAAGTCAAGTCCTCCTCAACTCAAAAGCTCAAGAACGAACAAAAACCCCCAAAACGTTCTATCAAAGCCTCAAATTTTCAATTCTTCCACCCCAAACACAAATCAAGATGTACACCAACCTTCCCACTATCCTCCTCGTCTCCCTCTTGGCCCTGACCCCCACGGTCCTCGCAGCTCCTGGCCAGGCCTCCAGCCAGAAACCCGCACATCACCACCATTCCAGCCAGATAGTCGCCCGAGCCGCCGCCTCTCCCGCGGCTGAAGCTGCTGCTGCTTGTAAAGCTGGTAAGATGGCTTCCCTCTTTCCCTTCACTCCAACTCATTACCCTCCTTGATTTATTGGCTATAACTGACACGAAATCACAGGTAAGCTAAGCTGCAGCACCACCAGTAGCGGCACGAAAGAAATTTTGAAAGGAAATGCGAATGGGAAATGCGAGCATTATGCTTACTGTTATGCTGGGCAGGGATGTGGGTTCGATAAGGAGGCCGGGAAGATTATGTGTTTGAATCCCTAGAGGGAAGAGGGTGTGGAGAGTTGGCTGGCTTTGACAGTAGATTTTGAAAAGGGATGAAGTATGAGATGAAGTATGAGATATTTTTTTTCTAGATCGCAATGAATCAAGATTTTGGAATTCGGGACCATAGACTCACGATTGAGTGAGGATTCCTTTGATCATGATCACTTGTTCGCCTATGCGGCCGTGCTGGCTGGCTGGCAGCTGGTGGGACTAGCTGATAGCCATCCTAGTAACTGAGAATCCTTGCAACTGTGTCTGCTATGATATGAGCTGATACAGGGGTGATGATTTGTGCTTGTTACCCGTAAGGACACTTCTGCGACATCATAAGTGATATCACATTTTCAAGGAGGTAATGCTTCAAAAAGTCGAGGAAACAGATGCTTGAGTGAGAGGTTTGGTCCAACTTTCATTTCAACTTATCCAACTAAAATCTTCATGCGCACAATATAGCAATACCCCGGTCTCTGTGTCCATGACAGATAGCCTCAAAGACATACTCAAGACGCACTATTTTCATCTACGGTCCATTACACTCTGACAGATCCATCATATTTGGTCGTCGAAACGCCTGCCGTAATGCCGTTTGGCGCTGCCAAAGTCGCGATCTGCATCGATGGCTGGACTCGCTTCTCGCTGGGTCCTTGATTTCGCTATTAATTTTAGAATTAGAGAGCAACTGGGATGCGTGATTTGTAACTCACTAGTTTTCGTCAACAATCTTGATTGAAAGAAACTTGCGGTTGCATAGATACGAGAGCAGATTGCAGGGGCTGGGCAGGTTGGAGTTTCTGGAGTTGGGCGATGTGGAGTTGAGGGAATCGAGATTGATACGTTGATTGCTCGTATTACAAACTTTCCATATTAGAAACTCTCCCATTTCTTGTTGTCGGCCTCTAAACCTCTGAGAATCACTTTAAATCGCATAACAAGCATAGCACTAAGGAGGCCAGAGTTTCCAACAAATCGCGAGTCTATTTTTTTCTATATCTATACAATGTTTTTACAGTGAGATCATGATACAACATACAAAGTGAGATACATAGAGTACAGGATGCCACACGCTCAAACAAACCAGAAGGAAATTCTAAAGCAAACGCTCAAAATCAAAAACCAATGCAAAACCATGCGCCCCTTCGCTTTTCCCATCCGCCCAAGATGCCAGCCTTATCCCTTCCCAAAATAAAAGATCAATCCACAGAGTTACCGCTTAGAAAGCAACACCCAACAATCTGTTCGCGACATCGGAGGCGTATGAAGCAGTAGCGGCACCGGCACCAAGATCTTGTCCGACAGTGTATGAGCCGGAGTTGTAGATTCTAGCAGCGACATAGGTAGCTTGGGCATCGACAAGCTTGTCGTTGGCAGCCTGAGCGAGAGTTTGCTTGAGTCCGTCACCGCCACCAGTGATGCCGATAGTGCCGTTGGTGCCATCCATGATCATGCCAGTGATGGTATTGGCTGGGCAAGGCACAGCTGTGTCAGCGCAGCTGTTGGCGCCGTTGTGATCTTGCATCAAGCCGGGGTTGCGGACAGTTCCGTCTGGGGAAATGGTGTCGTGGACGCGGACGCAGCCCTTGGATTCTTGCATGATGACTGCGAGGATGAAGCGAGGGTCGACACCGGTGGACTTAGCGACAGATTGGACGGAGGAGTCGATTTGTTTGATCTCGTCTGGGGTGTTGTTGTCTTTCTGGAATTGGGTGCAGGATGAGCTGAGGATTTGCTGGTTGTTCGCGAGGATGGTGTCGTAGGTTGCCCATTTGTCGATCGTTGGCCATCCAGCGCCGGCACTTCCGTCACCTTTGAACTCTGTTGGTGTAGTAGCGGCGGCCTTGGCGGTGCCAGTGCTAGTGCTAGTGCTGTTGGAGGTACCGTTTACAGCGCGGGGGTGGAATACCAATGCGGCGGGGGCTCCCAACGTGGTGGAGGCGAGAGAAAGGAGAGCGATGGTTGCAAGGCTGAAAGACATCTTGAATGATTGTATAGTGACTCGGCGAATGTTGGAAAGTGATATGCAAATCGTAATGATTGTGATAAGGAAAGAGTAGGAAGGAAAAAACCGAAGAAAGAGTAAGATGAAATAAGAGACTGTGAAGCTGGAATGTTGAGCTGTGGTGTGGATGATTCTTCCAACTGTGGAGGAGAAGCCATCATATATACTTCTTCGATGGGCCACAGAAGAACCAGAAACATCTATTCAAGTTCGAACGAATTTGGTACACTGAGAACCTAAGCCACCAGGCATGGCTCTCGAGAGCTCCCATCTGCAACATGCGAAAATAGTTAAAACCCAAAGGAGTCAACGCAATGATAATCAGGAGAACAAACGCCCCCAGAATTGGGAAACGTTACTGCCGGCAAAGCATGTAATTGAAAGTAATTCCCTTCTTTAGTAAGCTCATCGCACTCCTGAAGACCGGCAGGACTCGGTGGCTCAGTATCTTCATGCGAAACGGGCGCCTGGTGCCGTGATTGAACATCTCCTTCAAACAAGACGAAGAAGCTGTCGGCCACGTGCTACATGGTAACGATTCAGCCAGAGCGTTGAAAGTCAGCAAAGAGGAGTGCTTACTGTGACATTCGCCTCCAAGAAGGATTTAAGGGCAGAGGCTGTACCAACAAGAAACCGTCTCAACCCTTGCGGCTTCTAGAAAAAGAGCTGCGAGGTTTTAGAGCTCCAGATGGAGACATACTGAGATAAATGTGGTAGAAAACATCTGACGAGGCGAAACAACGATGGGAAATTAGTTGCAGGTGGTGCAGGTCGTGAAATGATGACACAGCATTTCGATGAGGTTGAGCGGGCTCGCTTAATTTTGTAGTGCCCCTAATTGGTGAAACGAGCCCGGAATCCCATAGGATCAAACGGGGCAAAGCAGCCACCACATGGTTTTGCTTCAATTGGAGTTTTATCGCACGAAGGGGTATACAGTAACGTTCAGTTGAGAATTCAACGTTCTTGAATCTCATTCGGTGAACTGTATGGGTTAAAATAAGGTGATCATCTGGTATGACCACAGTCAGTACCTTAATATTTTTAATCGCAATGCTTGTGCAAATACATGCATTAGAAATGTCCTGCACACGCAAATAATTCCCCGAAAATAGCCAAGATTGGCTGCTGCAGGCGCTTCCACTTTTAACCCTTACGAGGTCAGTCACGTGGGTCCAACTTTGGATTCCCAAATTTAATCGCGACTTTGATGCAGCTGCAACGGTTCATCTTCTTTCTGAGAAATCTATTTGAATCAATGGGATTGAATTTGACTGCTGACATCATCAAATTATAGAAGAAGGGTTGCTGCACTCGGCCGAATTTGTTACGGGCATCAACGTCAGACATCCACTACAATCAGAGCAGGTGCAATCTATGTTTGAAGGCGTAGATCTCGTTCATTTTAATGTAAATTCAAAGGGACTGAAGCTGACTTACACCAGAAGCTCTTCCAGCTCATGGGAATCCAATCTCAGCTGTTCATTAAACATGGCGGGCCGCGGGGCAAAGGCTCGACGGAGATATTCGAGCGGGCTTGATTACAGAGACAATGGATGGAACGAACTTTCCAGCTTTCCAAATTTGGACTGAGACACATGGGCCCGCGAGGCCAATGCCGACGCAGGAATAAAACGGTCCGCCTCATAGTATACTACAGGCATTGATTCTGGTTTAATTACCAGTGATGTCGTGGCGACTTCGTAGCATCATGCGAGCAAAACTCCAGTCTAGTCAACCAAAAGCAGTAGCACCGTCAGTGACTCCCTGACTGCTCCACTGCCATATGGCAACATTTTGTGCGCATTTGACAAGCTGTACGGAGTATGCCGGTTTCTGCTCAGCCCCCACCATCAAGACTGAGTGAGTCAGGCTGCACCCAGCCTTAAGTACTCCGAAAACATGCATATAGACTCAAAGCCTACTAATACTACAATAACAATAAGTTTACCCCCAAGAATTTCAAATCGTTTTCACAGCTCGCACCTGTTACCTCGAAAATCCTCGAACTGCCTCTTCGGAATGGCGCACCAAACCCATGCCCTCCCCTGGAACACCCTAGCCTCGCACTTCAACCACGTCAAATCTCACCACCAGCACGTAGATGTTCGTCCGCAAAACAAACCAACCCAAGCCAAAGCCCTAGAACACTTTTGCAAAGTTTTCGCCAAGCAGATCCACGACTTCGGTGAAACTGAGCGGGCGAAGTATCAGCCTGCGGAAAATTACCGGAAGCGTGCTTCTACGTGGGTGAAGTCTGACAATAACCAGACGGAGAATGAGGAGCGTGCGAGTGAGACGAGAAGTCAGAGGAGTCAAAACTTGTCGAGTGAGGGGCCCGAGACAAGGAAGGTGCTTCCAACTAAACTCCAGCAACATGGCCCACACGCCCTAGTCAGCTATTTCGTTCGCTCAGGCCAGGATGTTGAGGGTTGGATTCTTTCAAATAGCCACGAGCAATATATTGATTGGTTAGAGGGAGCAGATATCTTCGAGATCCTCGTGATGGAAGCTGCATCTGCATCACCTGCGCTATCGGCGGAATTAGAAGACGATGAGGGTGAAAAGCTGAAGCGGGATTCAATAGAAACCTTGCTTCTGATGGCCAACCATCCAAGGATGAAAATACTGGGATTGAAGAATATGCATCATGGACATGTCTTCGGAGTCTCTCGTGTTGCAGAGGAAGCTGTCATCGCGTATATTTATGTGAACTTGATCATTGCAATGAGGGAAAGGGGGTCTGATGTCTGTGATTTGATTGATGATAGCGGGGGACGTAGGAGAAAATGCATGGACTGTAAAACTTATCGGAAGATGTTGGAGGAGGTAGCTGGTCATTATGATGGGGACACGCAGACATTGGTCCACAGAACCTTTTTCTTGGGTAATCCGGGTCAGTCGTTCGCCGCATGGCGAGATGTACCGAAAAGAGATATATTGGAGGATACGGAGGGCGTTAAGGAGTATTTGAAGGGCGTTTGGAGGGTGATGGTTACGTATGACGTGATTATAAGGGAGGCAGGAGGTGATCCGACATGGGAGAAGGAATGTGAAAACTTTTTCAGCTACATACTTGGGGTTCGAAAGGAGGCAGATGACTAGGCAGCAGTTGGAAGCCGATCAAAGTTTCGCCTATAACAACGACATACATGAGACTGTCATTGCCATTTCCAAATCGATATGTTGCAAAGTGAGAGGACCAGAACGTCTTAGTGGCTCGTGAATATTCAAACGGCCAAATTATCAACGGGATGGAACGAAGTCTAAATAAGGTTGAGTGCCTCATTGCCGCAGAAAGGTCTTTGCTTACAGCGGCCCGTGCGCTGTAGCTTCAGTCTATACCCGCTAAAATATAGGCTCCACAGCCCTGAAGTTCGCCGTTAATTCAGGACAGTTTCGTGCAACCAGCACCGAATGAAATGATGAGTTTTACAGAAGTAATAAAGTAGCTCTCACAAGGATGAAACCGCATTGAGAAGTCGTTAATCTAAATTAATAATGATCCTACAGGTTCAACCCTTGCCTCAATCGACCAGCATCAGGTTTCCACTTCTATAAGTATTGCAAATAACGGAGAGTACCTTCTGGTGGCAAATTGTGCACCCTTCTCATAGAAGAATGCTCTTAGGCTTTCCATGTTTCAACCAGAATTATACGCTAGCTGGCAAGCCCACATCCCCAACATTCAGCATCAGAGCAGCATACATGAATGCAGCAGTCTGCTGAACGACGCTTTCAAGATCCACAAGTCCAAGTACAGAAACTGCAGCGTCAAAAGAAGCCGAGTCTAATGGTCCTTTCAATTGAACCATTTTGATGGCTAGCTCATAGATCGTCGCTTGGCGCTCTGTGATATCAAGCGGGGTAACACCATTCAACATATTCTTTACTTGCAATTCAGTATAGCCGGCTTTCTGGGCTAATATGGTGTGTGCATAGATCCCATATGTAGCTTTGTTGACTGACAGAACGCCGAGAACGGCGGCTTCGTTCTCTATTGGAGGCAATCTTTTAGCGACAGCTAGCTGTATATTGATCCAAGATTCCACAAGTGATGGCGTATATCTGGATTCGTAGTCAGTCGGGTATTATCGCAAATAAACCATTGTTATATTTGATGAATCAGATATCGAACGGGAGAGCGGGACATTTGACCAAAAAGGAATGCTTACAGCGCCTGACCAAATGGGCCTTGAAGAGACCCATCGGGATCTTTGGTGATGATAGTATTACCGTATACCTTCTGTGTGATATCGACAATGTAGTCGTATTGGACTACCTGGGAATCGTCAAGATTGCTCTTCGCAGGCGTGAGGGCAGGAAACCGAGATTTCGTTGTGCTATTGTCCTTCGACATATTCAGAGTAGGTATTAGTAGTGGAAGAAATGGTAATAACAATATTTGAGAATTTGTGGGATGCGATGACTACCGATAGAACGAGGTTGTTCACGAAGAATCTTATGTGAGAAACTCGACGCTAAGTGTTGGGACTACCTAATCTGCGAAACCAACTGCATTGCATATATTGGAAACCGAGCCCAACAAACAAGCTGACACTCTAGTGGAGCCTGAAGCAGTAAGCCGTACTTGCTCGGTGAGCGGACCCCAATACGTTAGGTGGGGTAAACTGTGTGCCCTACGAAGCACGCTGGGAGGAAACTTCCCAGCCTGATATTAGCGTCAATTTTCCTTGCCGCGTCCGATTGTTCTACTAGGCCAATGAACTTCGGTACCAAATGGCATGGCTCACTTGCAAATGTCTCTTGCCATTTGCAATGCGATCGGCAGTCCCCTTCGGCTAAACGCTTGAATAATTTGCCCCTTTTGACCCTCACAAGCTTGAGATAGATGGCATTTCTCATCAATCTCCAGAAGTACTCGAATGGAGCTCTCTACGTTCTTCAGGCTTGAAATATTTTCATTGATGGATCTGAGGACTTGGGGTCCTGATCCTTGTAGAAACAGTGGCTACCTTAGCGCGTGGCCTTGGCCGTTGCCTTCCTACGCCTACGCCTCTCTTGTCCCCGTAGGTGCAGAGGTTGAGAATAATCTCAAAGACACGGTCTTGGACAAGTAAGGATATTACTCACGTACCCTGAGCTTGAAATGCCCCGGAGACGCCTGGCCAATGCTGTGGAGCGGCGCAGGGGCCAGAACGCGGAAGCTCAGCGGGTCTATCGTATGTGCACCATCATGCCTCTCAATCTGGTACTAAGCGTTGTATAGGTGCAAAACAAAAGGAGAGACTCAAGACGCTTGAAAAGGTAGCGGTGTCAGCTCTACTCAGCAAGGGCTCGCCTGATCGTCCTCATAGAGAGACTCCACCATATACCCAGATCTCAAGACGCTTAAGCCCGGACCCCTCTTTGAGCCCCACCGCCACCGAAATATTCCAGTCTCTCACATCCACTACATTAGAAGAGCACTCAAAATGCTTGAAAATTCTGGTGGCAGAAAGTTTCACATTTCGTGACATCGTCAAATACGGATTGATATCTATGGGCTATTCGATGAGTTCCGCCCTTTTTGACGGCGCTCTGAATATTTCCCCACAGCGCTGGATCAAGCTCCTCAAATTGCACTACCCCGATTTCGACATGAGGAAGGCTGTGGCTTTCGGCATTAAGGTTCTGGGTCAACTTGATGGGCCGAGAAAATGGCCCACGCTAGAATGGCTCGGACAAGCCCGCACGAATATTTTACCTCAACAAATCAACCTGACGGCAATGTCGTATTTCACGGCACTTGTTGCGAACGCTAATCATCTCAGAGTTACACCGGATGTATTAATGGACGACTATGCCCAATCAAACTTTTGCATCTCAAAATCGGAGAGTGAAAACGACAGCAGAGAAGACAGCACGAGGGATATTGCACACGATCTTGTACCTACTTCCGTACAATTGAGTTTGCCACATCATCCAATTATCGATTTCATCCCCTGGTCAACTTTTCGCTCGAAATATATCATAGCAGTATCCACGGACCCACCGATGATTGACGAGGATGACCTCTGTCTTGATGTGATGAGCGGCGGGCTTCGTTGTTGGGGTTCAACGATCGGCTCCATGAATGGGCGGGGCCAGGGCGCACCGTGGGACTCCCGGAGTTGGGAAGCTATGCCCTGGTTCCTGGAGAAATGGGGAATTCTCGTGGGAGGAGAAGACAGTGAGATCTCTCGAAACAGCGCTTGGTGGAGGATGATGCAAGGTATCGAGACCAGCAATCGCGAGTCTACCACTTGACGAGTTTGGCGTAGTCAATAAGATTGAAAGCAAGGAGCAGGGATAAAATTGCATTGAGACTACATGTACTGTCTGACCTGCTCTTCGGTCCACTCCCAATATCTCTTTCCAAGCTCTTCATCTAGCAGATCTGTCCGCCCTGGTACCAGTCGACCATATGGCGCAACTGAGAGTCGTGTTAGAACGCGCTCAGCACAACAGGAAAACTGGAAACTTACCCCAGCCTCCACTATTTGTCTCATTGATTTTTGGGCTGAGCCCAGCAAACAATTCCGTATAGGCGCCGTTCTTTGGATCCGATGCTATTAAACTCTGACTTGGTTAGTCCGAGATAAATCAACTTCAGAGTTCCAAATCAAGTGGGGATGTCTTACAAAAAGAGCGACTTGCCACTTGGCTACGCTACGACCCAACTCTGTTTTTGAAATTCCAGGATCCAGACTCTGAATCGGTTTGGTTAGCAAAGTGAGGTCATTTTGCAATTGGAAAAGAGGGTCTTACTATAGTGACAATGCCTTCGCCAGCTGCTCGTCTAGCAAATTCCGCGGAGTGGATAACATTACCAGCTTTGCTTCTGCTGTATTTCATGTAAGAGCTCTCATCGCGTTTGTAATCCATATTGGTGAAGTCAACTGCAGGTGTTGGAGCCGTCATCGCTGACCCAGAAGAGACCCAGACAACTCGTACGGAATTCTTCGGTGCGGCATGTGCTGTTGTCCCTAGGACCGCGTGGAGCTGTTCAGTAAATAGCAATGTCCCAATGGTGTTGACCCCTAATTGCAGCTCCCAACCTTGGGCAGTTTTCGATCCTTGTGGTGGCATCATCACACCCGCATTGTTCCAGAGAACGTCTAAGCGGTGTTCTTTCTTGAGAAAGTCTTGTGCAGAGCCCCTGATCGTGGTAAGGTCGCTGAGATCTAGGTACAGATATTCGAGTTGGCCTCTGGAGTCCGGATATGCCTCTTGGATCTCTTTGATCGCAGCACGAGCCTTTGTCTCAGACCGTGCGGCAATATACACTTTCGCGTTTCGTTGGTAGACGAGTTTCACGAGTTCTTTGCCCAATCCGCCTGAGCTACCAGTCACGATGAACACCTGGCTTTGAATTTAGTTGCTGAAGTGCGAATCATAGAAAGAATATCATACCTTTCCAAATTGATCGGGTACATTTGCCTCAGTAAACTCGGGCCTCGGAGGGAAGACGTTACGCCAAACGCTACCCATTTTTCAGTATCTATCAGCGGAAACCAATAGCAGAAATGGGAAATGGCAGAGTTCTTCAGACGCAATGCAATTATAATATCAATATCATGATTTTGTTCCTTCCTGACCTCCATATATATCTGTAGGTGGAGTCCCTCGATTGAGCCCCGCTATTGGGGCTTGGCCAATGGGAGGCTGCAGATGCACCCAACGTAAGCATCTATTCTAGCGGCGCAGACCACAAGAGAACCAAGATGCATTCAACGTAAGCATCTACGACGAAGAAACAGTATAGAAGATGAGGGAGAGCGCTAAATAGGAGCCGCCGATGCAGCCAACGTAAGCAGTAAAGTTCTACTGCGGTTCGAAAATGAGACGAGGACTTCATGACGGAGGTGAAAACATGCGTGCACCGACTTCCAATGCCGCAGTAATGGGGAGAAAGCCTTTTAGAATTATGAGCTCCCAGAAGGCTAGAAAATGCTCCAATAGGAGCTCCAATTTTGATCATGGCGTTGAATCTGGGGGTGAGTTTTGGGGGTTAAAGCGGCCGCAGTCGAACCCTATATCGATGCCTTCAAAGAGCTGGATATGCTTGGCCCCAAGTGTCGAGCGTAGCTTCCAAATCTTCCGATCCGCTCGGGTCTTGCGGACCTTATCAGCCCCGACAAGGACATGTAGTCACTGGAGTTTGGCACAATATAACGCTCGCGAGTCATTCGTGCCATGCTTTCTTAATTAACATTTAAAAACGTTCCAATATACTAATTTATAAACATCAAATGCCGTGAAATTAAAGTGTGCGGGGTACCTGCGCTTTGGCTAATTTCTATGTCTCCCGCCCACAACCGCCAACTTGGCACGGCTATATATCCACTGGTATGCCGTCCAGAAAAGGAAGAAAATTTGATCGCGAAAAATATCTGTGAGGCTTATATCGCGAAGATGCAGTTATTACGATTGCTTTCCATCAGCATTCTCGCACCAATCGTCAGTTTGGCTGCTCCGACCAGTGATGATGCCATTCCCGACCTCGCGAGACGAGACAGAGGTCTTCACAGAAGGGAAAACTTGTGTAGCATGAAAACACCACCTGCTCTTTGCCAAGCAAACTCTTCCGTGACCGTCGCCGAGACAGCTGCGCGAGCTTACAAATTTTATCGCGCTTTTGTGGTGGATGGAGATCCGAGGACGATGTTCTCATTGATAGATTCAACATACAAAGTATGGCAGATTTGGAATTCCTTTCATCGTTTTTGCATAAAAAGAAAAGGGAGAGATCGCTGAATTATGATAGCAACACCATGCCGGGTACGCCGATGGGCCAAACACTATCTGGCCACTTTTCTGCAGTGGCAATAAGATTTCAACTGAACAGAACTCTGCTTGGTGCTTCGACGCGAGCACGAATATGTCGTATGCCCAGTACTCAACCACGGACAGGTGGCGCTGGGTTGATGGGTGTGTTCATGAACATGTAAGCAACCTCATCCATGAAGATCTGCATTATGCTGACTCTCATTTTCAGTGGGATCAGAACGAGTCGATTCCGAAGGCCAAATGCTACAAGTTGAACGCAACCATGGTTTAATGAGGGAGAGCAAATATTGGCATGAGGTTTCGATGAACAGAAGTTTTGTACATATTTGGACTGAGAAAAGATGTACTGTTCTCACTCTCCACGTCAATGAGAAATGAAAGAGTTCCACTGCAGAAATGTACTTCATTGTGCGGGATCTCTGTAGCGGTGGCATAAGCACCGCTAAATTTGCCACTGAAACGATGTTGGACACTCGAGTATCCCCAAAATCCTAAATGCGCCATTCTTTGCGAAATGAAATACTAAGTTTAAACTAGTCGTTATGATGGAAGCAGTTAGAGACTGAATTTTGCTGTAATCAAGAGTGGCACCGACTGTCTAGCCGCGAATACTATACTTTTCAGAAGTTCTAAATGCAAAAGTTGATCAAGGCAAAAGCTGCCAAGCTCGTAGAAATAGATGCAACTGTGGTTTCAGCAGATCTAGAAAGGAGGCCGAGGCGCAGTTGCAGTTGCCTCGAAAGCATGATTTAAAAATGCAGTGCTGCTAGCGGATCGGACTGTCCCGAGCCTCTCTAAGCTCCCTTTTGACGCTAAAATTGTAGTGCACTCGCCCGCATGAGATATTTTCCTCTTACTCGGGCGCAGCAGTTGACAACTTGACCTGGCCGAGCTGTGATTCGCCGAACACCGCACACAACCCCCCCTGGACGCTAAAATTGCAGTGCGGACGAGCCGCATTAAACGCTGGTGTAAAAGTAATATCATTGGCGGAGGAAAATGCCAGACAGAGTCTAGACGCGGCTTTCAAGCTCTCCGTAGAGGCTAAAATTGCAGTGCAGACAGCTCTGCCTGCGAAAATTCACTCATCATAAAGCTAGCATGCTTACCACACCTTAGCCCTCTCGTGGACGCTAAAATTGCAGTGCCGTATACCGGCGACGGATCCGACTCACGCAGTTGGGCCATGCAAGGAAACCCAATCAAATCCTAGCGTGAATAGACTTGAGGCAATCATGAAAATCCATGACCTCAGCCTTATTCTGTGGCTCGCATGCAATGGCCATCAAACGTGATTCTGAAAATGAAAGGGCGTGATCGAAGGTAAAAAGTGAGCCCAGAAAATTGTCTTCTTGCGAACGTAGTAAACAAAGCGCATAAGAAAGAAACAGCGGCAGAGCCTCACTAGAGGGAATGTTACAGAGATAAGTCATCGTCTTTGGTAAGCACATCGAATCGCAAAATCAATCATATTACTCGCACAACCAAACCAAGCCACAAAATCCCAACGCCAACAATCCTTCCCCCGAACCTCATAACTCATATCATATACACCACCAAACCCCCTCAAACTCACCCCGTCATCTCAACATCACTATCCTCCAGAAGACTCTCCACCAGCGAATCCCTACTCGCCTTCGCATCCACATCCGCAATCACAGTCCCCTCATCCTCTTCCTCTTCAACCTTAACCAACTCCATCTTCTCACCCTCCGCCTCTTCCGCACCTTCATCCTCGATCGTCATCACAGTCTTATCTTCATCACCCATCACACTAGGTGTAACACTGCTCTTCCTCCCTCCACTCACTTTTTCCTTTTCCGTAAGTGAGTTGACGATTTTGCCCAACGAGACGTGGATTTTGAAAAGAGCGTTGCGGCCGGTAGCGTCAGCGATGAGTTTATCTTCGATGGCGGTTGAGACTTCGTCGTAGAGTTCGCGGATGAGGGACTCGGTTGAGGCGGGGGAGATGTGGAGTTTGGCGAGGAGGGGGGCTATGGTTTTCTTTTCTTCGCCTGGTGGAATTACGTTAGTATCGTCAAACCCGACAAGTGAGCCGGGGAAGGGAAGTACTCACGGCTGATACCCGAATCGAGCTTCTCCAACAGATCCCGTGCAAAATAGAGATGCACATCACCATTAACAGCCTTCTTCGCGCCTTCATCACTGAGCGTAAGTTGGTTGCCCGGCACATAACATTTCCTCGGATCCGTCCAATCAACCAAATGCGCGCCAATCGTCCCCAGACCCACCATCTCGGACTCCGCATCCCCGTCATCGTCGAGAGTTTCTTGGACCTCGAAGAGTTTGTGCAGGACATCTAGGGCTACTTTCCGTATTCTGTCTTGATTTTCTTTTCTGCTGAAGCTGTAGACAGGTAGGAAATAAGACAGCGTTTGGCGGACGCCTTGGTTGTGCGCTGTGCTGGGGTCGAAGTAAAGTACGATGAGCGTTTTGAGCAGGTCGTCGATTGCGGTCGAAGAGTCAGCAATTACACGGCCGAGCATGAGTTTGGAGACTGCGACGGTGGCTGCTGCTTGTACCTCTGGGGATTTCGAGCCGGACTTTAGGGCTTTGAGGTAGACTTTAAGGAGGGTGGGGTTCGTGTCGAGGAGGTGAGCGCCGTGCTGATTCAGAATGTCCGTGAGGATCTGGAGGGCGGTGATTTGCAGGGCCGAGTGGCCTTTGCTGAAGAAGTGCATGAAGAGTGTCAAATTTTCTTCGGCAAGAGACTTGTCCAGGAGAGAGCAGAGACCAAGGCAGAGAAGACCACGTTCTCGAACTGGTGCTTCGTGACTGCGGACGGCTGGGACGACCAAGTTGTTGAGCATTGCTACCAAGTTGGCGTTTTGCTGTAGGTTACCTTCCACATTTTCGAGCATGCATTGGACAATATGTAAGCATTTCATGTTGACCATGATCTCTCGAACGGCCTTCTCTTGGTCTTCTTGCTCCGAAGCTTCTGATTTCTTGCCTGATCCGCTTGGGGTACCAGCGTCACTGACTTCTGACTTGGCAGAATGGAAACTCTCATCCGCATCCTCAGAAGCTGGCTCGTCCATGATAGTGTCGTGAACATCCGCAACAGCCTCTAGGATGACACTGCAGAATTCTCGCTCACCAGCTGCGTCTGGAGAGCAAATACCTCGCAGAGCTTCGATGGTGAGTTTCGTGACTTCTTCTGGTAGGTCCGGAATCGAGAGCGACTGTCTCAGGAGGGCAAACATCTTACGTCGGCCGACCTCATCTGAGTAGTCTAGGGTTTGAGCGATATGCAGTAACTGTTCAACAATGAACTCCTGCTCGACGGTATCTTCTTCCTCTACGTCTTCAGTAGGTTCCTGGTCAGCGACACGCTTCAAAGCCTCGACCAAGACCGTGATGTATCGTTGAAGGTAAAATGCCAGCTTCGTGACTTCCGGCATCTTTTCCTCAATCAAGGCATCAAATTTTCCGTTCTCACCATTCCGGCAGAAGTCATTGAAGCTGCGTGCGATAAAAACAGACTCGGCGCTCAATGTATCCCAGAAGTAATCATCGAAGGTAACGGCATCTCTGTAATCTGGACGACCTTCCCAGAATCTTTTCATAGCCTCCAGGGCAACTCCGTTCTCAACACCAGAATTGACAACATCGATACGTTCCAAGAGTTCGAGTAGGCCATCAAGACTGGGGCCCTTAGCCTCCGCGTTTGCGCCTTCGGTTGCTTCGCCACCCTCGGCGGGTTCTTCGGGCTCTGCAGTCCCAGCACAATCCTCGATCCAGCGTTCTCGGAATAGCTTCCCGGCAGCTTTTCGGACATTCTCATCACGGTCGCGGAGACCCCATCGCAGGAGCTTCTCTCTCATCGACAAAGAAAGATGTCTGAAATCTCCAAGGGCAGGTAACAGGCGAGAGTACAGCGCTCTTCTTGTAGCCGGATCCTGATCCCTCGCTCTCTCCAGCAAAAACGGCAGCGTATTTGGTAGTATCGGCAAGTTGACCAACAAAGACCTTCTCACATCCGCACTTGGGTCATTTTGCAGCACATCCAAAAGCCTGTCCAATAATCCCGCCCCAGAATCATCATCACTATCCTCAGCCTCTCCCTCAGCTTCATTCCCAGCCAACCTCCCAAGTCCAAGCACAGCTTGTACTCTCACCATTGCCTCCTTGTCATGAATTCGCTTCAACAAGCCGTGTCTCAGCAGCTGAAACAAATCATCATCAATCGCCTCCAATGAATTAATAATATGCGAAATGAGCTGTGTAGCACGAAATCGCACAAACTTCTCCTTGGCCGTCAACAGCGGCAGAATCGTGTTCATAAGCGTAGATGTCAATCGCGTGCTGGGAGTCTCCACCATGACCCCCGTCGCGTCCTCATCTCCATTAAGCTCATTATCCTTCTCATTCGCAGTCTTCAAAAACAGCCCAATAAACCTAATCGCGCGTTCCCCCACACTCTCGCTCTTCTTCACCGGCATAACCCTCGCCACACACCTCACAAACTCCTGCGTAAACTGCTCTTCATCGAACTCCTCCGCTCCCGTCTTCTTTCCCTTTGAACTCGTCTGTGGTTCGTAACAACATGCTTCTTGCAGTTTACGCAAGTTGATGACGAGTTTGCGGTGTGTAGCTGTGGTCTTTTGCGCGTCTGCAAAGATGGAGGCTACTTGTGTTCGGAGAGGGTTGTCAGCGGTTTCTTCGGGGATTTCGATGTAGGGAGAGGAGATTCGGGATGCTGTTGAGGCGCGGGAGTTCAGGGTTTGAACGGAGGATTTGTGGGAGACTGCTGCGGATGTGCGCGTTGAGCGGGAGGATACTCGTCCTGGCATTTTGAACGGGATTGTTGATCTAATCGATTATTTCCACGGATAGCCCAGTTCGAGGGCGTCTGGTATTTCTTACCAGCTGGTGTTTATTTTGTCGTCGAGGTCGTTTATCATAAAGTTGTAATGGGTCGCGTTGTTGAAGTTCCCAAAACGCGCCTAGGTATGTTTTCTTCAAAACACTCCCACATAGCAACCAGCACGTGCTGATTAGATAACAACCCGCGATTGCGACATCAACCTTCAGCAGAAATTTGAGCAACATTAAGATCTGATCAATTGGCCCCTGCAACGATGTTCAGACTTGGAGTTCGCACGTTTGCGACGACGGTGCGAAGAGCCGCTGAGACTGTTGCGCAAATGGAAGGCCCAAATCAATATGGCATCGCTGTATCGAAAGCTCAAGGCGTGGTCAAGGGTTTGACTGGAGGTATTTGCCCCTCGGCACGAATCGAAGCTTTGCTGATAGTAAACAGCAATTGGCAACACCCCTTTGATCCGACTGAATCATATCTCAGAGGCAACCGGATGTGAAGTCCTGGGAAAAGCGGAATTCATGAACCCGGGAGGATCAATCAAAGACCGAGCAGCCCTCTATGTCGTCAAAGATGCCGAGGAGAGAGGACTGTTGAAGCCGGGCGGCACAGTCGTCGAAGGCACTGCTGGAAACACTGGGATTGGACTCGCCCATGTCTGCAGATCAAAGGGATATAATCTAGTCATCTACATGCCAAACACGCAATCCCAAGGGAAGATTGACCTCCTTCGGTTACTCGGCGCAGAAGTGTATCCCGTGCCAGCGGTAGCTTTCGATAACCCGGAAAACTACAACCACCAGGCAAAGCGCCACGCCGATCGATTGGAGAACGCTGTCTGGACAAATCAGTTCGATAACACTGCGAATCGAAGAGCGCATATTGAGACTACGGGACCAGAGATTTGGGCTCAGACGAAGGGGAAGGTTGATGCTTTTACTTGCGCTACGGGGACTGCGGGAACTTTGGCTGGTGTCACTCGTTATCTGAAGACTGTCTCGGATGGTAAGGTAAAATGCTTCCTTGCTGATCCCCCGGGAAGTGTGTTGCATTCGTATATCGAATCCGGCGGAAAGCTCGTTGAGCGCAGCGGGTCCAGTATTACGGAAGGCATTGGACAAGGTCGTGTTACGGATAACTTGAAGCCAGACATTGATTTGCTGGATGGGTCGCTGCATGTCAGTGATGAGAAGAGTATTGAGATGGTCTACCGGTGTTTGGATGAGGAGGGGTTGTACTTGGGAGCTAGCTCTTGTCTGAATGTTGCGGCTGCGAAAGCGGTAGCGGAGAAGCTTGGCAAAGAACATACCGTGGTCACTGTCTTGTGTGATGGTGCATACAGATATGCTGATAGGTTGTTCTCAAAGAAGTGGTTGACGGAGAAGAAATTGCTCGGCGCTATTCCAAAGCATCTGGAGAAATACATAGTGCTACCATAAGCTAATTCTACATTGTACATACACTGTTATAAACATCGGCGGCCGGACGCGTCAAATTTCCTGAACATTCTGAGACTGTTCTCCGAAACACTCTCGGTATGCGATAATACCCCATCGTGGGGCAGATTTTCCCCAAGGGGAATTCGAAAGATTTTCATATGCCGAATCCACGTCTGTTTGCAAGGCTGCGGCCTTCTCTCCCAACTGATTTGCAACTTCTGACGTTGGACCCAATACCGCTTGAGCAACCTTCATTCCATGAAGTAGATGTACCACAGTTGCGAGCCACTGGTTGACGAGCGAGTTCTCGCTACGACGAGAAATTTTCTTGTCGGTCTCGGTGGCTCCAGGGCGCGCCGGGACGGGTGCTACATTCGCAAATGAACCAATAACCTTCTTGGCATAATATTCAACTTTGCCATCCGTATCTTTGCCCCCTTGGTGTTTTGATGCCCTCATAGCAGATATTTCTAGCAGGCGACCAAGGACGGCGGGGTCCTTGTGAGGATGAGGCGTAGTCCGTCCCGGCTTTGGTGCATGTATTGGCTCCTCCATCAAGTCAAGTATTTGTTCGGACCAACGCAGTGCCTTTTCAGTGTTCGCCGCATCCCAGTCTACGGAAGCCTTTCGAGACATGGCTGCCAAAACGTGGTGACGCATATCCTTACTTAAGATGAAGCCTGTTCGAGATGCCTGTCGTACACACTCTAGCAAAATGTCCTGGCGGCCATGCCGTTCTAATGTTCGCGCAATCTTCCCGTGAAACCTCATCTTCATTGTCGTTGCTCTGGCTCGATTCATACCATCTAAAAGGCCTATCAGATTATCATAGTTCCCCTTTTCTTCCATGAGACTCAACGCCTTCATTGTGCTCTCAACGTAGTTTGGACGGTCGTTCATGATATCAATAGGCTCCAGTCGAAACTCCTGATCACCGATCTTTGCAATGACTGGTTCTGCTTCTAGCGACTTCCAGTGCTTCTTTTCGAAGATGAGCTGTCGTTGAAACCTGGAGAGGTATGCTGGGATGATGACTTTTTTGCGGAGGTTCTCGAGGAGTTCGTCAAGTTCGGGAGAAGAAGTAGGTTTGAAAACGGGGACGGTCCCTGCGAGAATTAGCTATGAATGCAATAATGGAACAAAGTGCTCATACTGGTCTTCAGCCGCGCAAGAGAGGATGAAAATGTCCGCAGCTGCATTGACGGCCATTGCGATGTATTACGAAT
>Ga0247778_1000218_pt1 | contig 97725 bp, 116 predicted proteins | sample UWRJL049202B5_FD_179939 | JGI IMG/M metagenome (GOLD analysis project Ga0247778, IMG submission 179939) | Plant litter microbial communities from Arlington Agricultural Research Station in Wisconsin, United States - UWRJ-L049-202B-5 | ecosystem: Environmental > Terrestrial > Plant litter >... | reverse complement strand
GGGTGCCGCATTATCCCTAACCCAGACTAATCGACAAACGGGACCCCAGTTTCTTTTTGAATGATCTCGAAGGCTTGGAAAACCTTTTCGTCCTCAAAGCTAGATAACGTATCAGCTTGTGTCCTTTGCGAAACGTTGGATAACAAACCATCGGCCAACAAGTTGTAGGCAGATTGGCGCATCTCTATACCCCTCAGCGCCATGCTTCTCCCAAAGCTCCCAGTTCTCCTTGTCAGTATCATTCCTAAGTGAGTGGCTCTCCGTCACCCCATCTTTTGCAATGTCTATCCTATCAACAGGAAACACCAAAGCAGGATAATTCAACAAGTTCCATTGACTTGTGTATCCCCACCATTTGGCCCTGTCAATTTTGGGCGCAACACCAGGTCCTACTGGACTAAGAATGACGTCTACCATACCCTCGGGTTCACCATTCATGCCAGTAGAAGTTGCTGTGCTATTCCACAGTTTGGCATATTCAGTACGATAAGCATCTCGCTGCATGGTGGCCTTGTAAAGGGAGGGTATGGTATGAGATTGAACATGAGGATTTTTGACAATGTACTCTGAGAGTGGCCGCCATGGTTCACCAGAGCAATTGATTAGCTCCGATTCTTCAGCACCACCGTCACAGAAATACAAATTTGCCTGCAAAGTCAGAGGTGAAAGTCTGGGAGGAAGATGGGCACCTACAATGATTTCCCAGGCGAGGTCATGCTTGTACGGCTTCCATTCTACTACATCCACATTTTCACTTGATTTCAGCTTTTCGACCATCTGCTTTAGAGCTCTAGTCACGGGAGGGTGAGGCTTGACGACTTCATCGTCCCAGAGCACCCCAACCTTTAATCTCTTGCACTTGAAGAAATCTTCTTCTTTCCAGTCGAAGGGCAACAACGAAGGCTCTCTATACCAGGGTTTGGCGTTGATCAAGGTTTTGATGAACAATTTGCACCCCTCTAAGCTTGTCGATAGCGGTCCAATTGTTGGCAGGATCTGTTCTTCTCCTCCTCCAGGTCCAATCCAACCTTTCACTGGTAGGCGTCCGGCAGTTGGCTTCATTCCGTAGACTCCTTCTCTAGGATTAGTTTTCTATCTCTATGCTGAATGGGGTTCTTAACTTACCACAGTTGGCAGCAGGGGAGCGAATAGACCCTCCAATGTCGGTGCCTATCCCAAGACACGAGCCTTTAAATCCAATCAAAGCACCTTCGCCCCCAGACGAACCTCCAGGAGTCAAAGTTGAATTGTATGGATTTGTGGTCACCCTGCTTAAGATTTAGCTTCCGAATACGCTGCTCATATTTACCTTCACACACCCATATAAATTACTACTCGTCTCCAAATGCATGAGGGTCTGCGGTTGCGTGGTCCTCACATAAAACACTGCGCCTGCATTCCACAAGATTTGCAGAATGTGTGCATCTTCGGCACTCGTGTTTCCAACCCAGCCTACGAACCCTCCATTTAAATCAAGACCCTTCATGCCAATGTGCTCCTTCACGCTTATGGGGACGCCATGAAAAGGGCCAACAGGCTTCCCATGGGCTTCTAGATAACTATCGAGGTATGCGGCGCGCTCAAGGGCGCGATCAGGGAGGAGTTCGGTAACGCAATTTGTCTAACAAGTGTAAATGTTAGCTGACTGGGCCGGAATTCCTTGTCGTGCTCACCAGTTTCTGCGCGAGAGCTGCTCTGCGTAGAAAGGCCTTCACGACTGTAACCGCACTCAGTTCTCCCTTTGCGAGCAGCGGTACCAGCTCCTCGACCTTGCTTTCGGTGATCGTGATCTCTTCTGGTGTGAGGATGTCCTTCGCAATAGGAACAGTGTTCAGAGGCGGCGAGGGGATGTCTGGGATTGCTGGCTCAATTGCTGCAAGTGTTGCATCGCGGTGTTTTTGCCTGTCTGCTGCCACTTCTTGCCAGGTTGCTCCGGATGCTATAGTTACTGTTGCTGCCATGGTGAGTATCATTCGTCAGTATAGATGGGAGGAAAGTAGATGATGAGGTAAATGGAAGCTGTATTGAATGTTATATACAAGGCGGAAATAAGGAGAGTCTGCCGCCCAAGAGTGGGATTCCACATGAGTTGAAGCACTGCATCAATTCTGCGATACGTAACTGCAGCTGGTGGTGATTGATAAAGAAAGGGAAGCCGCCAGGAGCTGTTGATAAGGAAATCCGGGGCACACTACAAGAAATGGAGAAGGTCCACCCGAGAAGCCAAACCGCTTTCGACTACATTTGGCGGTCACAATTGGCAAAAAGGTCTACGAGTATTAGTTTGAAAACTAATGCGTTCTTGAATTCGAATTTCGCATTCTTTTCATGCTCTATTTGAGCGTCATTTGAGCCATTATCCAATTCCCACCCAATTCCAATTCCCATCCCAATCGTGGAAGTGACCAACGCCGCGCTTATCCATTAAAACCAAACAATTCTGGGTACTCTATTCAACATTTCACGGCCGGATACTTGCAGTTCGGCTGCCCCCAGTTGAAAGCAGTTCCAACACTCGCGACGCTGAGCGTAACTAACAACATCGCCACAATCCACTTGCAGATGTCTTCTGTCCGCTCTATCGGATCCCCCTCGTCTTCTAACGTTCTGTGCAAATTCTGCATCTCGATCTCATGCTCTCTGTATAAATCGTTGTAGGAAGGAGGAGGCGGTTGGGAGCTGTCGACATCGATCACGAATGGCTCGTCTGGTTCATCTCGATACGGTTCGAATGGAGGCGGACCGGTGATTATTCGAAGATTGCCAGGCCCCAAATCGGGCTCTTGTGCTTGCGCATTTCGAGTTGGTTGCGATCGCAGATAATCGTACATTGGCTGATACTCTGGGGGTTCGGAAGGTAGTGGTGCTGGCTGATTTAACTCGATTTGTTCCGTCTCCTCTTCTCCCCCCTCCTCCGCGGGTGGTTCTGGATCATCTCGATATGGTGTTTGTGGAGGTAGGTCGTTCAAAGGTAGTGGCAGTGGAGGTAACGGCTGTGATAATCGAGTATGGGGCAGTGATGGGCTTCTGCGATGATTCGCCATGATTCAGCCGACTCTCGGCCCGTTCCACAAGATGACAGCCACAGCCTCGTACAGTACAATAATCCCGTTCCCAGCCTTGCCGTCAAGTATAGCTCCTCGAACGGGGAGAATCGTCGTTCTTTCGAGTATTCGTAATTCAGATGTAATTCAGATGTAAGCCTTTGATACTTCGATGTCGTCTGCTCTTTGCAGCTCGAATGTGGTCGAGGCAGCCTATTCGTATGGCGTATGGTCTGCTACGCCGCGAAGATCCACTGTTGGGTGGCTCAGACTGTGAGCGAGTCTCGCCAATGAGCACCGTCTCAGCCCTGCATCGTGAACGAGGCAGATTGGCGCAAAGCGACATCCTACTGTTTCATGATGGTTATTTTTGCTTCAGGACAGCCAAATTTCCATCTCGGAATCATCTGTCTCCAACAACCGCCCTGTAGCTCCGCCTGAGGCGGTTTCATCGGACCTGCCAATCATACCTACTCCAAGTCCAAGTCCAAGTTGAAGAAAACCCCGCGGTCGCAACGGGTTCGGGTCGGCATTTCAGTTGCCTATGCATATTCATACTCATCCTCATCCTCATCCTCATCTACAAATGCCCGTACGCCAGGGTATCTCATCGCCTGCTGTAGTTTAACTTTGTAATCACATCGCACGAGATTTTGAGAAACCTTTTGTTTGCGGGATAATAATCGAGGGTATCACAGCTTTTATTACCCATCGGTGCATGTAAGGTCCGATGAGGCATAGAAATCGGCTCAATTGTTTGACCGCTGCCTCTCCCCCGCGAAGAATCTTGAAGGATTCTATTTCTTTCCTTTTCTGGCGACTTATCTCTTGGAATGGCACGCCAAAGCTTTGTCACCGCCGGGCGATAAGTCGTCGCGACCTGCCTGGCGCGAAATTCACAAGTGACTTACTTCCTCGGTACTTCACCTGAATAAATACTTTTCACTGCTCCTTTGTTTTTGTTTCAACCACCAAACATCTCACAGCTGAAGCCCACCAATTTATTATAATATTTTAACCTCGAAAACATAATGTTATCCTCTCAAGAATTGACCCTCCCATGCGGATTGGTTTTCCCAAATCGCCTTTCTAAGGTAAGCTCGAAGCCATATTTTCAGACTTCATTCTGACACGTGAAGGCTGCTTTGGCGGAACAGATGTCGCCTGCCACTCACCTCCCGGACGAAAATTTTGAAATTGCGTACGGAGAATGGGCAAAGGGTGGCTGGGGAATGATTCTGACAGGTATTTTTACACTGCCCATATCCTGAGGTCTTGATCTAAAGTTTGGATCCAGGCAACGTACAAGTTTCTCAAATGTATCTCGGTTCGCCTGGAGATGTTGATGCTCCAGCAAATCCCTCAGATGCCATCAAACAGATGTGGAAAGAATGGGCAACATCGACTCAACGATTTGGCACTCCTGCATTGGTACAATTGTGTCACCCTGGTCGTCAATCGCCCTCGGGAGCTGGGAGTCGTAGCTTTTTTTCAAAGAATATTGCGCCGTCGCCAATCAAGCTAAACATGGGCAACAGTTTTATAGCAAAAGCCGCGGTAACATTTCTGTTCGGAACCCCACGCGAAATGACACACGAAGACATCTCTCTTGTTATTGATCAATTCGTTGGTGCAGCGAAGCAAGCCCACGAGGCCGGATTCAAAGGAATCCAGTTACACGCCGCGTAAGCATTTCTTCATTTTCAGATTGTTTTTATAGTGCTAATATGACCACAGTCACGGCTACCTCCTCAGCCAATTCCTATCCTCAAAGATAAATTTCCGCACCGACGACTTCGGAGGCAGCGCCGCAAAACGCGCTGAAATCGTCCTGAGAATCATACGCCGCATCCGAGCAGAAACAAGCGCATCCTTCGCCATCGGCATCAAATTCAACAGCGTAGACGCCTCCGTCGATGCATCACTAGACGATTTCCTCGAGCAAATCGGCCTGATCAAAGATGCCGGAATCGATTTCATGGAAATCTCAGGTGGCACCTATGAAAATCCCCGCATGATGCAGGAGCCAAATCAAGGCGACGCTGCTGTGCCTACCCCGGCAATGAAGAAAAGCACGCTTGAACGCGAAGCCTTCTTCCTCACCTTCGCCAAAACTGTCCGGGAGCACTTTCCTTCTTTACTTCTCATGGTGACGGGCGGATTCCGGACGCGTCTTGGTATGGAGGCTGCTCTTGCTTCGGGCGCGTGCGACATTATTGGCATCGGACGACCTTCTACGGTCATCCCACATTTACCCAAGGATATCATCCTGAATGAGAATATTAAGGATGAGGAGGCGAGTGTGGTTTTGAAGCCCCTGGCTACCCCTTCTTGGATGAGGCTAATTCCTATCAATGCCTTGGGAGCGGGGTACCAGAGTGATTATTATGCGGCGCAGATTCAGAGGATAGGGAAGGGGTTAAAACCGATTGATACGAAGGCTTGATAATGTATTCGCTTTAGCGTCTGGATTTGTTGTTTCTGTTTATAATATATATCATATAGATTTTTTCAAGGCCGTTTTCTGTATTGTTCAAGTCGAGAATTTGGGGGAAATTTGCAGTGGATTTCGCAAGTGCGAGCATCCTCAATGGATAGTAGCATCTCACAAGTGACAGGCGCCACTGCAAGACTTGTTTTCATCTTTCTTGCGGATTACAGACACCTCTTTGAATATCTTGGTCGCTTCTTGTTGTGTGATCTCAAATGTGAGGATCACGTCATCAATTTTCAATACAGCAAAGATGCTCTCTTGAGGATTTATAAATATTGAGTAGTTTGAATAACCAGGAAGTTGGAGAAAGGAGAAACCTTCGCATGAGCACAGACAGGAGTGCTTCTTCGTCAGTGACAGTCTCCGGATCCCCCATTATTGCCAACGAGCGTCATACGTAGCAGGTATGGCCTTGCGGAAAGAGATATGGGATCGAGCTCGGCGCAGGAAAATCAAAATGGTTGTCAAAGATGTTCAGAGAACGGACGTCGGGGCCCTGGTATACGAGAACCCTGTCCAATCTCTCGGTCCTCCTCATAGAGTACAGGACATCGACGAGTACATCATATTAGCAAGAGGCATGTTTCGATATTGAGTAACCCGCTCTGGAACATACATCTGCTCGATGAGCCTTTTAACGTCCAACGACCCCTATTCTTCGGCGCTGAGTTCAATCACCTGAATTTGCTATCGAAATAATGAAAGTCCTCGTTAGCTTTCAGCGCAAGGGATTTTTTGGATACTCAACTCGAACTACTTCAATCTCATTTCGAGACAAGCTTTCGCTTACTTTTTCGTTTTCAATGGACACCTGGGTATGAATGCTTTTATCAGTACATGAAAGATCCATCCGGGGGTTTTCGAGATAGTTGCGGGTCTCAAGAGAAACCAAGACTTGGAAACTCGGAATGTACGTTCGTGCCGGTCCAATGTCGATCTTTTTTCCTGGATTCACGGAGGGGTTCGAGTCTAATCACTATAAAAAAAGTAATACTCCACCCAAATCTAACCTACTTTAGGTAACTTCTGATTTAATTAAGTAGTTGAGTAAATTTAAATTTTTTTTTGTTTATTATTGCGACCGAGATGCAACGAGTAGGCGTAACTCGGCGATATCGATCACGAACAAGGGTGGCTTCGGAAATTTCTCGTTAGAGCTTTGGAATCATGGCTATGTTTTTCAAGTGAAATTGTAATCTATTCTCACTATTTTTATCCTAGAAAATGAGTATTAGGGAAGTACGCCCTGGCCAACCTTTCTCGTATTGCTCGAAATAGCTTAGTGCCACATGCCACTTCAGGGGCTTCCTGCGCTCTGACCACCAACCTATCTTTATTACCCTGAAGTCCAAGTTTCCTAACATATTTCATCGAGCACGGTCCAAACTGGCGTTTTCCGAGCTCTCTGAGTAGTCTGTATACCCTGGAAAATGCTTCCCCACTCGCAGCCACAAGAAGATGCGAGTATCAATACTTGGTAACTACCGTTTTCGGTAATGCAAACTTGGAACTTCCAATCACAGAACGACCAGGTCGATACCAGACATCTTGTTGCAAGTTTTCGCTTCCAAATTTATCGCGCGCAGTGCGAGCTTGGCGTTCCTTCATCGTAAGGAATGCGGGTTGATGACTAGGGGTTTTGTTGTCGCAAAGAGGCATTGCGGTGTGCTCTGCAACTTTCAACGTGAAACAGACATCGAGAAAGCGACCACAGTTTTTATTTAAGTTTTACTTCGTAATTATGCTAAAGCATGCTGTGCAGGCCAAAAACCTTTTCCCACTCGTGTTGTGGGGGGTTTCTGATCTGCTTTTTTATGTTGGGTGAAGTTTTTAGCCTTGCCAATGCACATTATACCCTCCTCAATGTCCGTCTTGTAATGTTCAATAGTGAGGAATTTTTCTTATGGAGATAGAAATTTCCTTCCGACTTGATATCGCATCAACTTTCTCTGTACCTAATAATCTCGTCGTCTGATGCAAACGCTGTATTCTGATATTCAGCTAGGATTGCATCTCTAAAATCCTCACGGAAAAACTCCTGAAACGTGGGATCGACACTGTAGGCTGTGATAGCGCCTGTAGCGCTGCGCCGTACAATTTTACGAGACACCTGTTCTTACTCGTCCATCTCTATTCGAAAGCAATATTAGCCTAAAAGCCAGCTGCTCGTCCAATCAAGGATAAATGTAAGATATTCCAGAAGCGCGAAAAGCGTTAGCTCATCTGCCGAATTATACAACCTTGAATTTAATCTTAGAAGCCGCGCCTCATGTGAGGGCGCCTCGTCCAGCTTCGCCTCCTCTGCTTCCTAAAGTCTACCAAATACGATTTGCTTGTCATCTACAACTTCTTGTTAACCAAATCCTTTGATCCTTAGAATCCTAATCCTAGAATTCCACGCCGCATGTCCTCATTTTACCGATATTTCATGGTATTTATGGGTTATTCTGGGCTAGCAAGTTGAAAATATGCATTCTTGGACGCCTCCTCACAAAGAGAAGAATAATGAGACTTAATATAAAATGCTCGCGTCCCCATTTTCGATATTGGTCTCTTATCATTCAATCATACTTTCTCTGTTTTTGGTCATGCTGTAGTGGCACAACACTATCCTCACATTCATTTATCGTTACAATCTTCGACCTCATCGCTTTCCCCGCTACGACTCTCACTTAAAGAAGATCTTGATTATTACGATTCTTTCAAGATGCTTCTGCTCATATTAGGTCTTTTCGCTGCTTCGGCGACTGCTTCTCCTCTTCAAATAGGCCCTTTTCGAATAGGTGGACTAGCTCCCTTGGCAACCAATACCACGAACTCGTCGTCAACAGCCAGCGGGACGGTAGCGTCTTTACAGACAAGTGTCCCCTCAGCTACTCCCGCCCCCAGCACTCCAGTCAACTATACTGGAATAGCCTGTGAAGATCCATCTCTTAAAGGCGTAAACGCGTCCCAGTTGTGGAACATTGCCCGTGCTCCAGAAGCATGGCAGGACTTGATGAATAATTGGAGCGCCACAGGCAAGAGTGGCGACTTTAGCCTATTTGCTGCTAAATTTTTCAATCACGATGCCGGGCGTCTATTCACTTGTGGTACTCTTGTAGTATGTATCCACAATCTTCCACTCTTCTGGCAAAGTGTGAATCATGATCTGAAGGCTGACGAGCGGTGACCTTATAGGGCTCGAGCAACTGTGGATCTGGAACAGAGTGTGGCTCAGGAACCGGTGGCAAGATGAGCCCTGCCGGTAGTTTTATCCTGAATTCATTTTCGCAGATATATATGTTTTACGTGAATCTCTTCGAAGCAGTGGACGCAGTGAAACACTCTACTGATAGTGATGCCGACAAGATTGTGGCGGCAATTTCAATCGAGAAGAAGGGTATACCAGATGGACTGAAAAAGTTCTTGGGTGTCCTAAGTACTACATTCTCTGTTATTTCGACGTTCGCCTGGAAGGATTTTGGAGGCAAAATAGACAACTTCGGAAGTGGGAGTAGCGCAGTGGCAGATTGGACGAAGAGAGGCGGTGCCGTCGATGACTTTCTAAAAGTTTCGAATCAGTGAGTCGTGTTGCTCTTTCCATCAAACCTGGCCCCCTCTCCCGCACTTATGCTAATTCCGATAAAGGGCCATTGACATCGGGGGTAAAATCATTGAAGCCGACAACTCAGCCACGTAAGTACTTATGTAATGCTGAACCTGGATTAGTATTTCTCGAGCTCTTAGATACTGCCTGCTGACCCTCAATAGCGCTGATGCACTCGCCCAACATGCCCAGGTTGCCAGTTGGATTAGTATCATGTCCGAGAAAATGAAAGACGGCCTGACCAACACTGCAAAACAGTTGTTTTCGGCTGAACATACCGATTTGCTCAACGGGATGATACAGAACGGAAACTTTCTATACTCTGGTGGTTCATTAACTTCGATACCGCCGCCCAACTCTGATAGCACCCAGGTAACTTCAAATGACTTACAAAAATACGTGAAAAGGACCCTTTACTGGGAGGTGGTGTTGAACTACTGGAAAAATTCTCTTATCTACCCGGTAATCGTCGCATCTGGGGCCGATTGTTCATCCCATGATCCTCTGAAGCTCGTGAGAGGAGATGTACAGCAGCAGACATGGGCTTGCATTGATAATGAGCTATTTTACTTGGTAGTGCCACCCGGCTCCTGTGCCCTTACTAAGAAGCGCCAAGGTCCCGGTTTTATTCCCATTAATACCGGCCCCGGCAGCAGCACCAGCAGCACCATCAGCACCAGCTCCTGCCCAGTAGAGTCATTCACTGCCCCGAATGGAATCAATCAATTAGAACTGGACTTCTATTTGACCCGCGCGGACTTTATTACCGGGTAGGTGCACCATGACATCCACTATCAAGGTATGATTTACTGACAGGTGCACTCATACAGATCTGTTGCAAGCTGGAAAGCAAATAACAAGCAGAACGGCTGGAAGTTGGATAATTTCAGCAACGACCCACAGACTGGCACGAAATGGTTCGATATCAATATTGCTGCACCGGGGCAGAGTTGGATACCAGTCTGCTCTGAGCAAGAGTGAGTTACCTTTAGATTTTCTGTAGAGCTACACTAACGAAATCCATCGATAGGATGAAAAAGAATGTTGATAGTTGGGCCGCGTTCGGTTTCAAGGAGCAGGGTGGAAACTTCCCTTGCAACTAGCCGTGAACTCGGTTCACTTGGGTCGATTTGAGCTTTCATGTATCAGAAAAGATTGCATTGCTACTGGGTCAAATATTCGTTTCATTATTCTTATTTAGGTGTAAAGTACTAGAGTATCAATAAATATTTTCAGACCTTGAATCTTCCTCGCTGGAGCTGAGACTTCTCCGATGAACTCTCGCCGACTTTACCCGAATTGTTTAGCGGCAGAGGCAGATGACGACCCCGCCCCACTTTTCGGCAACCGAGAAAAGCTCGGAATGTACGTTCGTGCCGGTTCAATATCGACCTTCTTTCCCAGATTCATGGAGGGGTTTAAGTCTACAATTAAGCGGGGCTATATTGAGCCATTGTTCTCTTGGGGCTTTGAATTTTCAAATTTCGGACAAATTTGTTGTTAATACGAAGTATAATAGTCTTTTGAAGGGAAAATAGAAGAGAAAAAAACTCGTGGAACAAAAATAATATAAAAATTTTATCCCAATAACGTTTAAATATTTAATAACTCTTGAAAAAAAAAGATGAAAAATCTTGATTTTTGATTATTATATTATTCTAGAGATATCTCTTTTCTATTATTTAAATTTTTAATTTTAAATATTCATAACCTTTATTCAATTCAAATTTTTAGATAATTTTATTTATATTGTCCAGGATTTAGCCAAGAACTAAACAGACATGATTCGTTCCAAGACGATTAAGTAGTGGATGCAAAATATAGATGAGAATAGGTGGAGATATTATCAAAGGTACATCAGGGAAGTGAGAAGCAAAATTGAAATCTTCAATCTATTTTCGGCATTGTAAATTTCCGGCTGTCTCGTTATTTGTGGTATCTTAGCTCAACTCTGACCCAAGCCATGGCCCTAGATCAGGCAATGGCTGCGTGCGAATCAAGATCGTAATAGTCTAGGTATGACTCATAATGACAGATTCTTGGATATGGGACTTGAGCCAATGTGTAAAAATCTGACCCTGCGGGTCTTTTCCTTGCGCTTAGTCTACTGTCCATACAAGGCTGGACCGGATGCAACGCCTCTTTAGGTTAGAGCTTTTTTTTCACTAAGGTAGTCTCCTTTTCAAAATACTATTGAGGCTTTGCTTCCGGCTGAAAACACTAGGTGTTTTTTTTTCTCCCGCGGCCTCAAATAATCCATGCGAACATTTCAATAGTCACACCGAGGAGAAGAGCATGCAGGACACATGTTGATGTGCAGCGTGACAGTCTCCCTGTACTTAATGACGCAGCGCCCAAGTTTATGACAGTAAACCCGACGGTATTTTTAATCTAATTTCTGAAGACACGACCGTATTTCTAAATCTATAATAATTATCCAACTCTACAACTGCAAGCTCTCTGTCCCCATTCCAACGTGTCCTTTTTCATTTCTAGGCCTCCATCCCCACCATAGCTATGTCAAGGATGGAAAGCGATACCTTTGGAGAAATCCAAGTACCCAATGACAAGTACTGGGGTGCCCAAACAGAGCGCTCTTTCCGCAACTTCGAGATCAATCAACCCCACGATCGTATGCCACAGGAAGTAATTCGGTCATTCGGTATTTTGAAGGGGGTAACTGCAACAGTGAACATGAAATTTGGCTTGAACGAGAAGATTGGGAAAGCTATTCAGCAGGCGGCCGCCGAAGTTGCGTCGCTCAAACTCATCGAACATTTCCCACTCACAGTCTGGCAAACGGGTTCGGGCACGCAGTCGAACATGAATTCTAATGAAGTTATCTCGAATAGGGCCATCGAGATATTGGGTGGTGTAATGGGAAGCAAACATCCAGTGCATCCGAACGACCATGTCAATATGTCCGCGTCTTCCAACGACACCTTTCCAACGGTGATGCACATCGCGGCAGTCTTAGCCATCGAGGATGAGCTTTTGCCCAGCCTGCGTAACTTGAAAGAGTCTCTGCAGCGGAAGAGTGAGCAGTTCTACAACATCATCAAAATCGGTCGCACGCATTTACAGGACGCTGTCCCGCTCACACTTGGCCAAGAGTTCTCAGGCTATGTCACTCAGATCGAGCATGGAATAGAGCGAGTTAACTCCGCTTTACCACGTCTAAGACTTCTGGCCCAAGGCGGCACTGCAGCAGGCACAGGTTTAAACACATTCGAAGGCTTTGCAGAGGAGGTCGCTGCCGAAGTAAGCCGCGTGACCGGTCATCATTTCACTACGGCACCAAATAAGTTCGAAGCGCTTGCTTCCCACGACGGCGTGGTCGAGGCTCACGGCCAACTCAATACACTTGCTGTGTCCCTCTTTAAGATTGCACAGGATATCCGCTTTCTAGCATCGGGGCCGCGTTGTGGACTTGGAGAATTGAGGCTTCCAGAGAACGAGCCAGGATCCTCGATCATGCCAGGAAAGGTGAATCCGACACAATGCGAAAGCCTAACAATGATCTGCACACAAGTGTTTGGCAACCAAACTGCTGTGACTTTCGCTGGCTCTCAAGGCAACTTCGAACTGAATGTATTCAAGCCAGTTCTCATTCGCAATCTGCTCCACTCGATTCGCCTTCTCACAGACGGGATGCACAGTTTCCGAATACACCTGGTAGAGGATATCCAAGCTAACGAGGCTAGAATTGATACGCTTGTGCACAATAGCTTGATGCTCGTCACTGCGTTGAATCCTGTAATTGGATATGATGCGGCGTCAAAAACGGCCAAGAACGCGTATAAGAAGGGTATATCACTGAAGGAGAGCGCCATGGAGTTGAAGGTGTTGAGCGAACAGCAATTTGATGAAACAGTACGGCCAGAGTTGATGATTGGGCCGAGGAAGAAAAATCAGATATGATGGTAAGTTGCAAATGAGTGTTTCAAAAGATCGTGGGGATCAACTAGCTGAAGTTTTTTGTGCAGACTTCTCGTCGATGTTCTTCTTCGAATAAGGAAATATAGATCTTGAGCACTTTATAGCGTCATTATAGTAAAATGTAGGAGGTGATCACCGTATTAACTTTGGTTTACATGTTGTAAAGCAAATGCGAAAAGCTGTTATTCATTTCAACCCATGGCGCCGATTGATCCACTGAATTACATCAGAGGCAGTCTGCTTGTGTTGAATAGGGGTAAACTGTGCCGTTTTAACGACCCACAAGGAGAAAAGAGAAAAAAGCCTCCCAACCATCTTGCCTTGTGGAAGTGTATATGGTTCGTGAGCTTGCCTTGTAAAACCTAATAGCCAGGGAATGGATCGTATGATTGTAGCGGACAGCCTATCTACCACAAGCTGCTCGTTATGAATTTTTTGTGTGTCCTCTATATGCGGAGTTTGCATTTGTAGTGTGACACTACGGTATCTGATAACCTCGATCAACGACTCTCGTAAAACGATCTGGCTCGCGGCATAAAAATTCCACGTGTATGCAAACCAAATATCGTGATAACTGAGCATATGCGGGCACGGGAACGTCGGAATCATAAATTCGGGCGGATCATTCTCCTCTTGTGGTTGCGCAATATCACGAGGTTCTGCTATCTTCGGCTTCCAGATCAGGGAAATGGCCGGCGTCCAGCTGTCAATAGAAGCAATGAGATCTTGCATTGCACTAGCCAGTTCTCTTGCCTGTTGGATCTGCTCTGGAGAAGTCGCGCTGGAATTCTCACGGCTCTCGATGAGCTTCTTCGCCGCAGCGCTGAGAATGTTCATGCGCAGAATGTCCGCAGAGATATGTAGCTCGGGTATATTTATGTTTAGTTGGCTTACCCAGGCGATCTGGTGATCATCTGGCTTCTCGCGAAGCATTAACTGTCGAGCTAGAACGCGGGTATGTGCTACACGCCAGAGGCCGAAGCTCGACGAGTGATAGAGTTGGTCATTTCCCTGAGTATGAAGAATATGTTTGATCGCACCAATATGAGACCCGAAGATATCACTGTGTGCCAAATACATTGACTATAATAGTTAAGCGTTAGTAGGTGTCAAAAGTTGTTAGGATATCAAACCGGAATAATACCTCGAAGTTGTCAATCAGAATTATAGCAGCTAGAACCTGGTCCCCGGCCAGTTTCTGTTCATCATGCGCAATTTCTCTTATGTGGTTCAGAGCTTCGCCGTAGCTTTGACGCGCCTTAACGTAGAAAGGAATATCCCGGCCAACTAAAGAGTCCCTCATGTCGGCAAAGGCGATAGCTCGAACAGCGAACCACAGGACAGATTCAGTGGGCGCTTTCGAATAAAGTGCGTGAAGCTCATGCAAGTGTCCAGGAGCCACCCCACTGTTGCACGGATACAAAGTCCAGTTGATGAAGAATTGTTCCACGGCTTGATTTTCGAGATCTCCTTCCGATAGTCTTGGTATACCGGTGAGTGCCCCGTCATTAAGCCATCGGTACCTTGGCCATGAGCCCCTATTGGTAATTGCCGGGGATGAATGTTCCTGTTGTTGCTGATCCTGGGCCGCTATTTGGCTTCTCTGCAACGGGAAGGTGGGGAAAGAAAGGGTTTCGACGGCACCGCTAACTCCTCTGCGTTCTCTTCTCGCACGCTCTGAATTCCTCTGGGCAGCTGTATTCTCGTCCCGAAATATGAAACCAGCGTCGAGGGGAAAGCCGGAACATGCTAACCCTCGCCGCCTACAACGACCACAAGCTGGGCGGACAAGGTCACACTGTCGTACAATGTCAGTTTAGACAGCTGATCACGACCAGACCCGCCGCGCGACACGCAAGTTACCTTAGTCTTAGCAGCACTACACGCAGAACATGCCCGTGAGACACTCATTTCTGCACGGTTCCAATAACACAGTGATAGATTTCACCGTCTTTCTAAGCGCTTTTATGTTTAAGTAGACGGCTCCACGGGTTGGAAATAGGTTGCCTTAGGTTTTGGTGCGTTCGCAAACAAGAAATCGGCAGCTTATTATTTCACACCGAGGACGGTACTGGTACGTCATACCCTCCGTACGCTCGCTTAGATTGGCAAATTACGATTGCGCAGGAGCCGGGGCCGGAACCGTAAATTTTCTCTGGATTCAGCGTCTCACAGTTTTCAAATCAAGTTGAGAAATCTCTTATATAGATAGACGCAGTTGGATCCCTCTAGTAGCTTGTATTACAAATAGGGGTCACATGACCTAGCACCGTATTAAGCGAGTTTGTCCCGAGGTCTCCCGAGCTAGAGCCAACTGGATCTTCTGAGCGAATGGGAAAGTGCCTTATATCTCGATATGAATGAGAGTCTCTGCTTATGCGATAAACAACTCCCCAATCCAAATACGATCATTAAATGACGAACGAGATCAGTCGTTGTGCTGCGGCATTAAAGGAAGGCCAAAATCGCGAATCTTAGGTAGAATGAACCCAAGGGGTAATGTCTTGTACTTACAACCCCACGAACCCCGAATCATGCCTTTGAAAACCTAGACCCAACTTTCAGAGCTGGTCTTCTCGTTCAAGCAAGCTCCGATTGAGGTGTGCCGGGTTTGTGGACTGAATCCCAGCAAGATGCAGAGTCAGCTGCAAATCTCCAAGCAAGCTTTTTAAGACATGCTGTGCGCCCTCCTCGCCCCCCAGCACTAGGCCATATATAAAAGGTCGACCCACTAAGCACATGTGTGCTCCTAGCGCCATAGCTTTTGCGATATCGGCTCCAGCTCTAATACCCGAGTCAAAGAAGATATTCAGCTTATGACCAACGGCATCAACGATACGCGGGAGAACCCCAAGAGAACTTGCGCCCCCATCAACCTGCCTTCCACCATGATTGCTTACCACGATCCCCTGGATGTTAAGCTTGACGCATCTCTCCGCGTCTGCAACTGTTTGGATACCCTTAAGTACAATCGGCCCATCCCAGTGCTCTTGAAGGAATTTGATATCTTCCCATCCGTGGCTAAGAGCTGGAAAAACAATTTTCGTCCACTCTGCGGCGGCCGTGTGCATATCTTCCTCGATTTCGACGCCGTGCTTCGCCTTGAAATGTGACCGGAAGACTGGATCTGAGAATCCGATAGCTACCCCAATTTTGTCAGATCGGAGGAATGGGTTATATCTACTAGAACCATCAATATTTCTACACTTTTTCAACCACCAAGCGTTCAGAAAGAGCTGCTCACCCATTGTCCATATCAGTCGGTCTCCAACCGAGAATGTAAGTGTCAAGTGTAACAAACAGGGCCGAGAAACCAGCTTTCTTGGCCCGGGAAAGCAGTGAAGCAGTGATTTCGTTATGTTCATTTGATGGCCAGTAGAGTTGGTACCATCTGACACCGTCTCGATTTGCTTCCGCAACATCTTCGATACTAGTGCTGCTCGCGGTGCTCATTATATACGGCACTGATTCCTTCGCCGCTGCAGCGGCCGAGGCAACTTCCCCGTCCGGATTGAAGATGCGTTGGACGCCAACCGGTGCAGTGGCAATGGGAAATGGAAAACTCTTGCCGAAGACTTTTGTCTCAAGATTTGGCAAGCCCGCGGTTCTGACCAGACGCCTGGGCACAATGGACCATTTGGAAAAAGCCTGACGGTTCTTGCGTGCCGTCTCGCCGGTTCCAGCATTGCCCAGGATATAACCCTTGGACTCAGCAGACATACGCTCTTCTGCTTGAGACTCCCATTTTCCCGTCTGGAAGCTGAAGGGGGGCCGCTCGAACTGGAGTCCCTTCTGATAGATCGTGTTCTCGTACTCCACGGGGTCAACAGGTTGCGAAACTGACGCGGTGGTACGATGCGCTACATTTCCAGAGACGATAAAAGACATTTTGGCAATTGGAAATATGCAGCTTCGTGCTTGTGCGAGTATCTAACAAGTATGATCGACTAGCTGATGATAGGAACTTTACCTGACATGAGAGTTTACCTGATTTGAAAGACTGCCGTCTCCTTATGACGGTATTTTTACTTCGAAGGCATCCTTACATCCGTAGCTCACATGAACTACTGATACACCCAGTTTCCAAATTTCATGAACCTGCAAAAATCTATACGTCCCAAACACGTATATTACTCAACGGATGCAATGCTCGATTAGGAAATGCTTCCGAAAAAGTTCCCTTACGTGAAAACCTCCAACCCACTCATCCCATACGTAAATCACCGTATCCCAATCCCATCCCCGTCCAATCCCATTCCCAATTATCCACCCTACATCATAGTACAAGGAATCGGAATGCAGCAGCACACATAGCCATCACACTCCAGCACTTGGTCTCAGCCGCTCCGCCGCCCTCAGGCGTCACGATTGAGGAGATAGTTGACGTGGCGGCGGAGCCAGCGCCGTTTCTGTTTACGGGGGTTGAGGAGGAGGAGCACATTTCAACGGGAGTTGTCATTTGCGGTTGTATGACCAGAAACTCATCGGCCGAGATTTCTGCGAAATTTTTGTGTAAGAGCCCTCTCGCCTTGATTTCCCGACCAAATCTCATAGAAGGAGGAGTTACAACTTCGAGTAGCACGGAAGCTTTGCATCGTATTGTCAAACGACTTGTGGCCTTGTTCGAAGGCCTCGCCCTTAGACTTGCCTAGTCCTTATAATTTTTGTAATCAGACATGAACATCGGCGGGCAATTATTGTGATGGTAGTATTTCCTTCGGCAGATCGATGGCCTCATACTCGCCAATGGCAGGATGCTCCCCCACTTACCGTCTCACCACATCATTCAAAGTATTTCGGGTTCTTCGAACCCGAACCTGACGAACCAGAGGCTGCGGGCCGAACAATCCAACAGTCGGTGTGCGCCGAATCCCTGTCCGCTCACCCACATTCCCATCCTGGGAGGCGTGGCGGAAAGTGTGAGCGGGAAGTCCCCCGAAAACTTCCCACGGCGCAGCGAACGCAAACTCTCAACCAATGGCGCCAAGGTCCTATTGTCATCTACCACGACGATAGTGAAGTCAACGGACGCAATGCTAGATTAGGAAAAGCTGGAACAAGATTGCAAAAAATCAATATCCCAAGTATGCCAGGTTCTCACAGGAGGATGCAACTTTCTAAATGAGGCTATGCCTCCGATACCAGATGACGCACTTGCATCTTCTGCGAAAAGTTTCAAAGAAGGGACGGGCGGGGAAAAAATAGCTTGAATGTCCTATTACCAGCTACATTGGAGTGGAAAGGCTGCGGATCTCTATCCGGTGTCCAGGCATGCACAGTTAAAGTAATATTGGTGTCATACACGCATCGCACTCCATGCATCACATCTCACCAGAAAGGAATGGTCGAAAATGCTACAGGTGGTGCCGATATTGCAGCTGCAAATGCGTCTGAAAACTCGTCAGTGCGATGCCGCATCAATACACTCGGTATTTAAGGCCTGCATGGCTCCTTGATTATGACAGTCCAAAACGACGACCAATACTGTTACAATGGCTCCCATCTCTACGCTCTCGTTCAAATGTGCTCTGGTGACTGGCGGTGCGGGAGGGCTGGGAAGAGCCATGGCGGAGGCACTCATTGCCATGGGCAAGTCAGTCATCATTGTAGGCAGAACCGAAGCGAGCCTCAAGAAAACCGCTGCAGAAATTGGTGCCAAAGACTACTTCGTGCTCGATGTGAGCAACATTCCAGCCATCGCTGGATTCGTCAAAGATGTTTTATCTAAACATCCAGAGCTGGACTGTGTCATCAACAATGCTGGCGTTCAACGTCCATTCCAGATCCTGGGACCAGACTACGGGTTTGACCTGAATCACGCAGATCAGGAAATCGACACAAATATTCGTGGACCATTACACTTATGCGTCTCCTTGGTGCCACATTTCAACAGCCTGCCAAACGGCGGCGTCATCATGAATGTCACTTCTGTTCTCGGATACAATCCTTTCAGTCTGGTTAACCCAGTATACAACGGAACGAAAGCATGGGTGCATTTCTTCACCATGAACCTCCGAACGCAACTTCGTCAAGCGGGCAGTAAGATCAAAGTTGTCGAGATTGTGCCTCCAACTGTCGAAACAGCCTTGCACCGGGAGAGAAAAGATCCAAATGACAACAAGAAGAATCATGGCAACGCGTCTGCCCTTAGCGTGCCCGAATTTATGGAGCAGATACAAGAGGGCTGGCAGGAGGATAAGGATATTTGTGCTGCCGGACTGGGGCACGAGCTGGTCGAGAAGTGGTATGCTGCCTATGGAGAGGCTTATAGTAAGGCAGGAGGTTGAAGGCGCAGCAGTGTCGCACAGAGTGGTCTATTTTAGAGAGGGAATGATAGAGATAATCACTAATTTCACCACCGAGGGTATCACAAACCGACCATTGTGCTGCTCTTGTAAACAATGCTCATGGCATGGAATCCAAACAACGCTCTTGGTAGAATATGTGATTATGTGTATTCAAACCAATTTGATACTCGCTCTGCGGAATACTACTAAACCAAAATTTCAATTCATCCAGCTTCGTCACAAATTTCGCATTGTAGCTGCTTATAAAATTTCTTTGCCAGGGCCTCCAAGCAGTTTGTACTGGATGCAGCCTTCGAGAGACTTTTCCCAAAGCTGTCGACGCACAGCGAAGGCCTCCCACTCCGGCTCCGGGATCCTCTCGAAGACACCCAGCTTCAGTACCACTTTTCCTGGCGTTAGCGGCGATACTGACTGGATTGGACTGTATCACAAATAAGTTGGTGAACTGAGCAGCGAAGTGGCGAGACTTACGTTCCGCAGTGCTTACAGAAGCATCGTGCCATTGGGGTCCCGCTCGTTGTGTCTTTGTCGATAAACTCTTTGAGGTTGTCTTTGCCCGTGATTTCAACCTTATCAGCCTCGATGGCAAGATTTGTACCAAAGACTCCTCCCGCAACTCTTCTGCAGTTCCTGCAGTGACAGAGATGACCTCTCCGACGACCGAAGAGTTCATTGTCGCTCACTTTCACGGTGATGGAGCCGCACAGACAGTGTCCCTCCATTTTTGATGCTGGCTTTTAGTGTATGGGGAAACAGAATATCAGAGGAATCGAGCTTAACTGGCGATGAAAAAAGGGTTTGATAGAACAGCAAATTCGTAAAGGACAACTGTGCGCCGGAACCAACATAACAGGTCTCATGACAAGGTGCCCCGATGCTGGCATCTTAAATTGGTAACAAATACGAGGTGCATTGCTTGCTAATCGACCATCGCGCATTACTTACTTGATACCGTCTTCGCCTTCAAGGAGCAATGCTGGAATCCAATAAGCTCGAAGACGCAAGGACAACTAGCGCAGCTTTCCGCGCCGAGCAGGGGCAGTTGCGGGAGGCAAGATCTACAAACCCTCTCATGCAACTCGCGAAAAAGTGTCTCAACATTGCCTCTCATCGCAAGTTTACTTTGGGCCCAGCGTGAGATTGCTATTCAAATATGCAAATGCAGTCCAAATATGGAGATGCATCCGACTCTTACAGCATTCCACTCGTGATCTTGAGCATTCGAGACTTATTGATACCGTCTTGCCATGTGGTGTGACATACATGGTGCATGGTGCATAGCTAAAGTGCGTAAATACTAACGTAAAACAAGGATGACGTGGCAATGCTGCGGATACTGGTAACGCCTCTGATATGCCTCTGTCTCGCATACTTGGCCAGGTCACAGAGGCAAACCTGTGAACTAGTGTTTTCCCAACCTTTGACGACAATTAATAGACAGGGATACTATAGCTTACATGTCGTTAACCGCTTTCGGCAATTCATTGATTATTTTACACATCATCTTGTCATCGCCATTCAAAGAAAAATGACAAAAATACAGTACCTCGAAAGTTTCCCAGTTTCAGGACGCAGCAATCAACATGCTGGACGCATCCCCAAGCCTCCGCTGGTATGGCATACCCAATTCAAAGACAGGTTCCATATGCAGAGTGCACTTAATGCAAGCCGGGAGTCTTGATCTTCCAAATGACCTTGTTCTTTTGCCGTCCCCAAACATGCCCAACTCATCTTTGGATAATGACCCCAAAAAGGGAGAGAAAAACATGTTCTCTGTCCCAGATTATGTGTTCCTCATTGAACATTCCATGACTGGAGACAATTACATTTTCGACCTCGGAATGCGCAAAGACCTCGAGAATAGTCCGCCAGCCGTAGTTCAGAACGTGCTTCCAAACTTCAGATGCTTCCCAACCCCCCCGACAGTCATTTTGGAAGAGTACGGCACGACAGAACAGCATCCCTCTACCATCAAAGCTGCCATTCTCTCGCACCTCCACTTCGACCACATTGGCGACTTTGGGAGAGCCGATTTCAGCAATGCCGAAATCTGGATCGGCCCATCAGCATGCACATCAGCTCGGCCGGGCTATCCCGCCGACAAGAAGAGCGAAGTCTTCTCGGATGATCTCCCCAAGGACGACAGCAAGAAAATCGTAGAGTTCAAGCTTCCTTGGAGCATGCTCGACAGTAAACGAAGGATAGCCATCGAAACCGCCGAAGAGAAGGGTAACTACGAAGGAATTGAGTGGCACGAGCCTGGCAGTGGCTGGTTTGGCCTTGGCCCTTTCGAAGCAGCCTTCGATCTGTTCAACGATGGATCTGCTTATATTATCGACGCACCTGGTCATGCGGCAGGCCACCAAATGCTGCTTCTGAGAGTGAAAACCGGCTCGATTGATGCTGTAGACGACTTCATACTGCTAGCTGGCGATTGCTATCACCACCCAGCAATGCGGGACGACCCACTACTCACCGCGCGTCCGCCATTTAGCAAGTCCTCAATGCATGTCGACCCCGAAGCGGCCATCGATACAATGTTCCGAGTTAGGCGGTGTGCAGAGGAGGAGAATATCTGGGTAGTTGCTGCGCACGATTTCTTGATTGGTGATAGTATCAGTCCGAGGACAGACGCTGTGAAAGGCTTGGTGCTTCTTACAGATTGGCACGAGAAAGGTTGGAAGCGTCAGTGAGCATTGGGACACGGATTTCAGGGCGGTGTAAAAAGTTTATCATAACCGATAACTACTCAGCCTCTACACATAGCTTCCGTCTGAACAACAATAATGAAAACAGACCAGTGGTCTCTCTAACACCACTTTGTTCGCGAAAAACTCATCAACATTTCATATTGGAATGTACAGTAACGCTGTCTAATCGCTATGTCTCGGTTCTTTGAGGACTTAGGTCAAAGCTGGGGAGACATCATCAAGATGTTCATTTTTTTTTTACTACATCGAGGAAACATATGAGCTGTATAGCCCTGCAGAAAAGACTACACCGACTTTCCAAAACCCTTGCTACCCAACTCCCCCAATGCTGCTCGACTGGCTCCAGTCCTAGCAACTTTAACCAACGGCCGATACTTTGCATCCCACATCTGCTCTTTGATCCACTCCTCTAGATCTTGGTCGCTGTTCGGAATAGCCTCCTCCTGAGCAAGCCCATCCTTGACTGCCTGCTTGATGACCGCAGCTGCAACTTTTACGGAAACAGCACGCACTTCGGTCACGTCTGGCAGGAGCGCAGCATCCGGATCTTTGAGGGCAGGAGATTCTGCGGCCAAAGCCTTGACTGCAGCTACCAGAATTTCAGACGTCATAAGCCTAGTACGGCTTAGAACAGCCCCAAGGCCAATGCCAGGAAACGTGACGCTGTTGTTGCATTCAGCGATCTCGCGCATCCGGCCGTTACTTTCGACGGGAGGAAAAGGACTGCCGGTGGCAGTCAAAACTTTGCCGTCGGTCCACGCGAATAGGTCTTGCGGCACGGCCTCATGCAACCTTGTAGGGTTAGACAGGGGGAAGATTATTGGATGCTCTACGTGCTTTGCCATCTCTTGCACAATGCGTTTAGTAAACGCCTTTGGCTTTGTGCTAGTTCCGATGAGAACATGAGGTCGAACACTCCTAATTACGTCGAAAAGGGAGCGTTTGTCCGAGTCTCGCCATTCACCGTTCGGTATTGCATAGGGGCGTTGAGCTGGCGTGAGCTCTTCTGTTTGGTTTTGCAGGAGCAGGCCTGACTTGTCGACGCACCAGATCTGTTTGGCAGCCTCCTCCCTAGACTTGCCACTTTCAACTGCAATTGCGGCGCAAATTTGATCTGCAATGCCCGTTCCAGCAGATCCAGCACCGAAAATGACCACTCGAAGGTCCTGCATCTTATGGTTGGCAACGTGAGTAGCAGCGAAGAGTGCCGCTAGAGTAACGCATCCGGTGCCTTGTATATCATCATTGAAACAAGCAATTTCGGGAGTGTATTTGTCAAGGATACGTCGGGCATTGTGCAGCCCAAAATCTTCAAAATGGATATACGCCTTCGGAAAACGTTTGTTGCAGGCGCGAATGAATCGATCAACAAACGCATCGTACTGCAGGCCCCTAACTCTCGGTTGTTGAAGACCGAGATATAGTTTGTCGTTAATCAAGTCCGGATTATCTGTACCTACGTCGAGGACTACTGGTATGGTTCGGTTGGGATGTATACCGGCACATAGGGTATAAAGAACCAGCTTCGCGATGCTGATCAGAATTGCACCAGTACCTTGGTCCCCAATACCTGCAATTTCATAGTGAGTTTCGGTGCAATGAAGCTTTGTTTTCAGCGTTATACGTACCTAAAATTTGCTCGCCATCACTACAGGCAATGATATCCACATCCTCTCCAGGACCGCACAGATCCAACGCAGCTTCAATGCCATCGGGATCGGCAATGTTAAGAAAGCACCCTTGCGGCTTTCGAAAAAGACTGGTATAGCTTGCAATTGCGTCGCCCTCTGTGGGCGTGTAGATAATAGGGAACATCTCCTTTAGATGTTCCTGTATCAGTCGATAGAATAACACTTCGTTCTGGTCTTTCAAGCTGGTCATGAACGCATTTTTAGCTAGCGGTGTGGGCTGGGATTGGTATTGGTCGTAGGCACGCTTTAATTGATCCTCAAGTGTGTTGACCCGGGCTGGCAGGAGGCCATTAAGACCAAAGGCCTCTCGCTCCTCTTTTGTGAACGCGGCACCCTTGTTAAGATATGGTGAATGAAGCAGTGCGGTTCCGGCTAAGGCACAGGGCTGCGCTCCGGACGTGGACCGAGGGAGGCTACCGAATTTCGTGTCTGGCATCTTGGCTGCGGGATTGCTGCAGCGACTGAGTCTTGTTGACTCTGGCTTCAACGCTGATCTAAATACCAGTTTGTGGCAATACCTAAAATCTAAATAATAATCGCCGAACTTCAAGATTGTCAAGTGGGGATCCAACGGTAAAAGGACCAAGTTCAATTTCTAATAATAATAAACATAAATTATGTCGGGCTCGGCCAGTCTTAATACGCAGACTCCAGTGACGCATTTCATATAACTACGTCAAACTTTGAGCCTGAAGCTAACTGTTCTGAGGCAAACAGAAATCTTAGATCTCAACAGAGTAGACTCCGCCAACTGAGGATTCCTTCTTCACATTTCGGATATTCCGGTTTATGACTTTCTGTTGGCATATGCAGAGCTTATCATAGCGACCCGTAGTTTTCTAGAGCCGTCTATGGCGGATGTAAGGCTACATTAGGCAAGTTAGAATTCGTACTGACTCACAATTAAGTATTGAACTGACCGTTATAGTGCTAATCCCCAAGCTGTTTTCAGAACTCAACGCTTGGTAATGATATGTCATTTCCGGTTCTGTTCACAGCCTTCATTAAACGTTTATTCGTCCTTATAAGGAGTCTGCAGCTTTCACCGCATGTTCGCTGTACATTTTGGTTGGCTGCTGACTTGAACCTAATCGAGCAATGCATCCGTGTTTCCTGTCAGCCCACTAGTCCAGAGTTTTCCGATTGGCCAGCCTCCTCGTTGTCAAAACGTCAAATGTTCACCGGGCCAGCACTCTGAGATGACAGGAGCGCGATGCCGTCATTGCAATATCCTAGAAGGATCATTATTATAAAGTATCTCATCTTTGTTTTGTTAGCCAAGCCTGTCATTGCCATCATCGCCTATTCAAAGATATCGGTTGAAAATCAGAAAAAACCTGCACTATCATGTCTCAGAGCGTACCTCCCCTGACTGACACGTCGTTGTTAAAATCTCAGGCCTATATAAACGGCGCATGGGTGAACGCCAAGTCTGGCAATACCTTCAAGGTTACAGATCCTGCGTCAGGCAAGGTCATTGGAACAATGCCCGATATGAACAAAGATGATGCCCAGGATGCAATCGACGCTGCAGCGGAAGCATTTCCCTCATGGGCCAGGACCACGTCTAGAGATCGAGCTAGAATACTACATAAGTGGTATCAGCTCATAATGGATAATTTCCATGATCTCGCAAAGCTGATAACCTGGGAGAATGGTAAAGCCATTTACGAGGCAAAGGCCGAAGTGAAGTATGCCGCCGAATATCTTGAGTGGTTCAGCGAAGAAGCACCGCGAGTCTACGGCGATACTATTGGGGCCAGCACAGCAGACCATAGGATTTATACCATCAAAGTACCTATCGGCGTTTGTGGCCTCATCAGTCCCTGGAACTGGCCAGCCGGGATGATTACCCGGAAGCTTGGCCCTGCATTTGCAGCTGGCTGCACAGTTGTTTTAAAGTCCCCCGCAGAGACACCTTTGACTGCTGCCGCCCTTGCAGAGCTTGGAAACCGCGCCGGTATTCCCCACGGAGTTTTCAACATTGTCACTTCGCACAAAAATACTCCTGAGATTGGCGCCGCACTGGCGGAGTCCGAGGTTGTCAAGAAAATCTCCTTTACCGGCTCGACGCGGGTGGGCAAAATCCTGATGAAGCAAGGCGCAAATACAATGAAAAAATTATCATTCGAGTTAGGTGGAAACGCACCATTCATTGTCTTTGATGATGCAGATCTGAATACAGCTGTCACTGGAGCTGTTGCGTGCAAGTTCAGAAGCAGTGGCCAAACGTGCGTCTGTGCAAATCGCATCTACGTTCAGAGGAAGATTTATGATGTTTTTGCAGATGCCTTCACTGCCCAAGTCAAGAAGTTCAAAGTCGGACCGGGGTATGATGACGAGGTCACTCACGGTCCACTGATTCATGATCGCGCTGTAGCCAAGGCCCAGGAACACATTGATGATGCAGTGAAAAGGGGCGGGAAGATCATAGCGGGCGGCCACAAAATACCAGAGCTCGGACCTTTGTTCTTCGAGCCAACGGTGATCCGCGACATGCAGAACGATATGCTGCTTGCTCACGACGAAACTTTCGGGCCAGTCGCAGGTCTCTTCCCATTCGACACGGAGGCGGAGGTCGTAAAGCTTGCCAATGATTCTAATGTTGGACTGGCAGGCTTCTTTTATTCTCAAGATATCCAGCGCTGCTACAGAGTTGCTGAAGCACTGGAGGTGGGCATGGTTGGCGTCAATACTGGTCTCGTGTCCGATGTGGCGATGCCGTTCGGCGGAGTGAAAGAATCTGGCTTTGGCAGAGAAGGTAGTAGATACGGTATCGACGAATACGTGACTATAAAATCGGTCACAATTGGTGATATGAGCAAGTCTCTCCAGGGTTCTTGAAATTTCTAATACATAGAGGTTGAGAAGCAAAGGGGAATCATGCTGAATGTTAATCTTATATGCAGATGTTCACTCTAATCAAGGCATTCTACAGTCCAAAAATAAGACACTGTTTAAAGCATGTGGTCTTTTCTTCCGTAGCCTTGTATGATTACTAAAATTTTGCTGACAATTATTCTATCAACGGTTAGGCTATTGCGTCCAGCATCTAACACGACAAATGATAGAACCCATTGCATCTCGATGAAGCGACGTGTAATGATTCTTCAGTGACTTCACTGCGTAAGATTTGCTAAGTTTGAAAAGCTGAGACAGCAATGCCTAGCTACGGTCTAAATATCGCTTCCTATCTATTCTTACAAGTCTTGTGGCTTTGCTTACAGAAAACCAGAATCGTAAGAACTTCTGTATATGTCCTGGGAGAGCTTTCCACTAATTATCAAATCCTACTGCCAGACTTTCGGTGTTATTTCACCGTCCCTTAAACTGCGCTTTTTGTAATCTTATTTTATTTTTATTTTATTTAATCAGTCATAAAAATCAATTTCAATTTTTCAAGAATATTATAAGCCCCTAAAATATAAGGTTTCGATTAGAATTTCTTATTGCTTTATCTCCTACCTTACTTTATTCCCCAAAGCGGAGTAGAGGGGAAGACCTCATTTTCCCCCATAGGGGCCTATTGCGCAGCCTAATTATACAAAGCACCGAAACTGCAACGCCTAGAGCCTACACATGTCAGAGATATAATGCACACAAAATATAAAACACATACGGCAACGCACACAATCAGCCAGTCGTCTATTCCGAATCGCCGGTTCGTTTGTCTTGCTCGAACACACAGCCCAGCAGCGACGAAAAGGAGCATTGCCCCAGTCGTGGAACAAACCGCAGCCTTGATAGACGATGTTTGATCATCGTGTGGATGAGCATAGTTTAGCATGGGCCAAGAAACAATAATTCTGGGGTAATGGAAGAGCTCATATTGATAGCGAACGTGGGAAAAGGAGAGCAAGTGAAGAAAGACGGATAAAACAACTACAAAGAAGGAAACAAAGTCCAAAGGGTTGGATGGTCTTCGGCAAAGGCAACTCCACGATCCTCTCCAAGTTAGAAGAGATACCTAAGAAGCCGTGACTCTAGAATGCGAGGTCAAAGCTGTAGAAATGGTGAACAGCCTGAAGGCGCAAACCGCCTGGACTCTGGTGACTCCATGACTCGACTTCTTGTGAGATAGAAGGCCCCCGTCCGAAGAGTTCGGATGAAAACTTTGAACTACTGTACAGAAAAGGCCGCAGTTATGTGGAATTGTCCTCGTAGAACTTCATAGGAGAGGGGCCGGGAATATTGCCATTTCGCTCTCTCATGCAGGTCCGTATCTATTTGGGCAAGGAAAGTAAGTGCAGCTCGACGGGGAGAAGTATTTGGGAAGCCGTGCCGCCGAAATCCTCTGGGTCAAGGAAGCCATATGCAGTTCGACGCGTATTCCGGAGTAAAGCAGCTGAGAAGCCGTGCCATTGATGAGCCCATGTGCAGGAAGAAAAGAAGACAAAGATCGTGTCGAGAATTGAGATTGGTGATTTAGCGCGTCGCCGATTTTGCAAGCTTGAACCTTATACCTTACCTAGGTGATCCGGCATTGTGTCAACATTAGCACGCAGGAGCAATACTTTGACAATTTTGCCAAACTCTGTCTTCTTATCTGTCTCCTGGATACTGATCGCCTTTCCTGCATAGAAAATGGGGTGAGTTCACCTATGCAGCGATCGTCTAGATCGATCGCCATCGCACTCTGAGCGGTCCGTGCCTTCCATCACGCCTGCCCTCGTGAGAGATTTTCATCACAACTTCACTTCAAAAGTATTGGCATCAATGCTTTTATGTGAACTCCCGCGAGCACTCAATCCAACAGTATCTCCTATAAATCGTCAGGAAATCCACTCATTTGGGGAACCAGCTCACTCCTGTACAAACTTTGCCGCCAGCGTTACTGCCTTGTCGGCTTCGGCTCTGAAGCCAAAATCATTTTGTCACAGCACCAGGTAGAGCATCAAAAGAGGTTTTATTGACTAAGACAGCTACGAAGAAGAAAAGGTCTAAAATACAGGATTGAGGTTGGAAATAGCCTCAAAAGCACGGGCCACCACTAGTCTCGCTTGCATAACGTGACACATTTCCCACGTACGAACATGATATCGTGGTTGGCCAAAGGCTCGACGAAAACCTCAACCTCGATTCAACCTCCCTCATCTCCTCTGCAAATCTCACCGCTGCATCGCATAGTCTCTCCAATCCACCTACATGAAGCCATATTGGCGTCTCCGACCTGGAGGGTGATCCCAAAGGAGTTATATACGGATTTCCGACGTCCAGCTGTCCACTATTTGTATAAGCCTCCACGCTCCACGCCAGGAATGAATCCTCAACGTAGTCCATGCTTGCGTTCCGGGCCCCGTTCATTTGCTTCCCTCGTGCCGTATCTCTCAGATATGTCGGGGGGCTCCACAACAATGCAGCCCGGGGAGCAGGCAAACACTTCTCGTCAGAGATATTACAGTCAACGAAGCAATTCAGAGCTTGTTCTCTTCTTTCTTCGGATCCGATACTATGTTTCCCAACACTCAGGCCTGCCCCGACTGAGTCCTTGCCAGGGCAATCCCAGGAACCACCGCCTCCTATATTACTTGACGCGGACGGCGCAAAGCTTAGTGTCCTAGGGCTCGCGGTTGACTAGCCCCTGGGGGAGTGATGCTCGGATAATAACAGAGAGGAGATATTGTAAGACGCTCTTTCCTTTTGCTAGCTACTTCCACTTTATAGGCAGCTTCTAAGGCATCTTTTAATCGATAGCCCTTACATATTCCTGTCCTGTTATACTTATATAGTCTATATGATTAACTGTTCTTCCCATTCTCAGCCTCTTCAGCATTTAACACCTTCATCCCATCTCGCAACTCGCCCTCCCTATACGGTTCCTGTCCTGCATTACACACCTTAGCATTCAATGGCCGGGAACAGTCACATTTTACAAACTTACCAGTCCACGGATTAACAATCATCCCATTCTGAGGGCGGACCTCGTGGTTTTTGATCCAGCCATCCAGCCGGTCCCTATCCGCGCAGATATGCTGGGTTCCATTGTGGGACTGGGGAAGCTCAAACTCCTCTTGCCACTCGAACATGAAGATAGTCATATCCGCGTGGCACAGCTCCGACTGGCGAAGCCTTCATTTCAAAACCAATCGTTAGTCAAAGTTTAGCTGTCTCGGGAAAACGTACTCGTCAATGCAGTGGTCTATGTGCGTACTCATGAGTTTCCCTGGCGGGGGCTTATACCGCTCCGCGATCTCCGGGTAGGCTGTCGGTTGCACGTACTGCCTGATTACTTTCTGTCCGGAGCGCTTGCTGTTAGCTTTCGCTTTCAGTTTTCCCCGCCTTTTCCGGCACTGAGCCAGAGCGTGGGTACCCATCCATGGAACCTACCAAGCAATGCAAATTATGTACGTAAGCCGGCATGCCCATCAGACCCCCGACACTACGAGAAAACGGTATCAGTATCGCTTGATCAAGGCCAAGTTTTCCATACTTCCAAGTGGCGAGCAACAACATCTTTTCGTATACCCGAATGCAGAAAAATGTGGAAATGATCTGCGTACTTATCGTGCAAGTCTACAATCTTCCTTTCCCAGGCGCCTCCATCGGTCGCCGGCGCGAACCCAGGTGCCGGGACCCGTATATTTGTCCCGCGCACTAGGTCTTGCCATGCGCGGTCGAGCTCCGGCCGCTTTTCACCGCGGTAGGGTGAATAGTGTTGTTGGTACTCATCATCAAAGCCATGCAGCTCATATTTGATGGCCGGTGCGGTCCAGTGGCTGCTAGAGATAGTAAGCCCGTCGAAGCGAGTGTCGAGTACAGACTTGACAGCGTCTTTGCGGAACCAAGCGCGGAAGTTGAGGAATCTAGAGAGGAAATAAAGTATTAGTAGTGAGAAAGAAAGATTGGGTGTGTCGGGGAGGGGAGGGGTGAGCAGAAAAGGCGCCTTTGAAAAGGTGAAAGTCGGCGAGCAAGAGACAAGACAAAACCTTACAGAGCGACATTAAGGACGAAGAAAAGGATATTGCCTGTTCCAAAGATGTACGTCCATGTCCGGTGGCGTCGGATGATGCGTGTCGCTCTCTCACGCTGGAGGAATGCCGCGTCTTCTTCGCAGGATTCGTCTCGTGAAGTGCGTGCGGGAGATTCAGGAGAGTCATTCATACTGTTCTTCATAATGTTGATGAATAGTGTGTTGGTCGATGGATGGAAGGAGGGTATGAGGATTGCAGCACCAACAAGAGCTGAGCTGGAGGACTTCAAGGTTGGAAGTTTCGCAGGAGAATTGGATGAGTCACTGCTGCGAAGGAGGGAGACGGACTCAAACCGACCTTTCTGCGGACTCTCGAGAGTTGCGAGACGCGGGGATGCGTTTGACCTGAAGCTTTTGATATTGCCACCACGGTGTGTTTCCTCTTCTCCACATCCCCCCTTTCATGCCGATTCTGGATCTCTTGAGTCTTGACTATCCTTGCGTACGTCGATACAGGCCAAGGAGGCCAAGGAGACCCTGCTAGTTACGTTTCTTGTAATTTTTGCAATCTGGAAATGTTCTCACTCTACCGGCGGTAAGGGGTCGTCTAGCGTTGTTCATCCCAAACTTGGGTGTAGAGCGAACGATCACCCTGGGAAGTCTGAGATCACCAGGATCGAAGATGACCATGCCCGTAATTGCATACAGGTCGGGTAGATAAGAAGAATACAGTATGGGTTGCTTTGTTTGAACGCCGTTGCGCCTTCCACTTCCGGACAGAGTTTGGAGTTGCAGAGTCGTGCTACGTTGTGCTAACATTTTGTCGTTATGCTGACATGCGGCGAGGATTTACCCATCTAGGTAAGTGGGGGTGGTAGCATTGCGGGGACAGAGACGTCAATGAATTTGGCGGGGCAGATCTGCAGCAGCCCGGAAGGTTGTGGCATTGTAGATCAAGTATCAGCCCTAGTGATCCGATGTCACCCCAGAACGTTAAGCTTATTCGAAGCTTATTCTATTGTCCACCACGCTAAGATTACCCGACGTTAAACCTAATCTGTTCAAATACGAGGCAACTTTTAATCTATTCAAATACGGAGTACGAAATACGAGTCTGCGATTTTATTCTCTAGGGGGATTCTAGCATCCTCGACAGTAAAGTATGGATAGTAGTTACGCGCAAGCGTATACCATGCATACCGAATGTCGGTCAAGCCTGGAATCGCACATCTGCCGTGCTTACTAGTTACCCGTCGTTCCCGCTAATCGCACCTCCAGACAAGACGACCCATCACAGATGTCAATATGAAAAGTCATGTAGTTCAGAATCGAGAAGGAAACTCCACCAGAGTCGCCTGCTAGTAAGGAAACGACCAACACTCAACTTGGGAGTCTTTGTCCACACACATATACTATATCTTGAATATCTTCTACCAACATCTCCTCTGCTCTTCCGCGCTTTGAAAACACTATCTCTCTGCCGCAGATATGAAGTTCACCAATGCAATGATTGTGGCAGCGGCCTCGTTGCTTCTTGGCCCTGCTGTTGCACTTACTTTGCCAAACAACGTGGCAATTGCTCGTGCTCTGCCCGACGATATGGCACGCGAGAAAAGAGCGCTGCCTGACGACATGGCTCGCGAGAAGCGTGCCCTACCCGATGACATGGCCCGTGAGAAGAGAGCTCTGCCTGATGACATGGCTCGTGAGAAGCGTGCACTACCCGATGACATGGTTTTCCCCAAGAGAGCTCTACCGGACGACATGGCTCGCGAGAAGAGAGCCCTTCCGGATGATATGGCTCGCGAGAAGCGGGCTCTGCCTGATGATATGGCTCGCGAGAAAAGAGCTCTGCCTGATGATATGGCTCGCGAGAAAAGAGCTCTTCCGGATGATATGGCTCGCGAGAAAAGAGCTCTTCCGGATGATATGGCTCGTGAGAAGCGGGCTCTACCTGATGACATGGCCCGAGAGAGAGCCCTTCCAGATGATATGGCTCGTGAGAAGCGGGCTCTACCTGATGACATGGCCCGAGAGAGAGCCCTTCCAGATGATATGGCTCGTGAGAAGTGAACCTCTCCTGTCTCAAAGAAGGAAAGGTGTTTCTCGACTGGATGAACTGAAGTCTTCTTGGCCCGTCATCTCTGGTATCATTGGTCCTAGACCCCTAGATGCAATCTCGGCAATTTATGTGAAGGATTTTCTTTTTTTATGAATAGTCTTGTGCGGTGGATGTGCTTTGGCGGTACGCCATTACTGTTTGGGGGGCATGTTTGCCACTGGCTATTTTCTGTCTTTACAGCTATTAAATATAGGATAACTTGTCGAATTCGTGTGTCTTTACACTCTTTTGAAAAAGATAAGCCACCCCTTCACCGACTAGTTTATCTCCACAAGCTTCCCGTGATTGAGAATGATAGTGTCTCGCTTCGATCCTCCTTACGAGCATCAGTAAAGAGTGCTCGATTCTAAGAGCACACGGTCAAGACCAAATGCCTTTGAATATAAAGATTGGTGTCTTTTAGCTCTTATAAGTAGTAACACGGGGAGAACACCGGCCCTTGGATTAATTATGATACATCCGTTATAGTATTTGATTTTGGAATGAAGCACACACCAACGTGCCTTAGTGTAAGTCGGTACAAAAAAGCGCCAAGACTCCAAGTGTTCAATTCCTTCTATCAATAGGAACTTAGGCTTCATGTTTATAAGGAGGCTTTTTTTTAAAAACATAACACATATTGAACTGCTCTTAAAGATACGTTGGATTGCTAATTTGGGCTAGCTAGCGGGCTCTCTGTAATAAATCACTCAATCAACCTCACATACTATAATCCCCCTGAAACATTCTCAGCCCTTGCGTATCAGTGAGCACGAGAACGCCTCAGCATTTCATCTTGCGACAGTTTCCCGTGCTTTGTCAAGGTGGCTTCAGAGCTGCCTAAGGCGCGTGGGAGCAACCAATCCACCACAGACTGCCATTCAACGCAGACATGCCGAGCATGCGATCGATTTATGAGAGGCTTTGACATGTCCTCCTCTTTGATAAACCAGCCCGAAAGAGTTGTGTCTGCACGGCATCGCGTTCCCTGGAGCAATACATTGAGGCAATGGTCTGTAAACTATTAGCAAACCATAACCCCGCTGAATGGTAGACGAGCCTTTATCAGCTTCGGTGAAATTTGTGACTGCTCTGACTTCTGGGTTGCCATATTGATGTTTAATATAGTCCTTGAGTTGGGAGGGACAGTAAGCTATGAGCAGATGAATGGTTATTAAGGGCCTTACCATGCATTGGAGCTCTCTGAAGAGTCTCAACTGTGCAACATAGCCGCCGTCCTCCAACTCGATTGAGTCTTCGCCAAATTCCCCCCACTCGATCATCTCCTCCTTTGTTGCCCTGAAGTACTGCTCTTGAAGGAAATGTATGAGAAATCGACATTTGGGCGGAGTGTAGGAGCTTACTATCGAGTAGATTCTCCCAGGCTCTGTCACTCTCTTTTCCAAATTCCTTGTACGGGTCATACGAGTACAAGTCCATGACCATGAGGTTGAATCTGAAACCAGTAACCTCAGGGGCTATAGTCTGTTAGTGGGAAACGACGCTCTATTCAATGTTTTGTAAGAGTTACAATATGGTAGGTCCTAGACTCGATGAACACGGATCAGTACTTGTCTAAAGAGACTTCCAGTGTATAGTGAGTTCAACATACAGGGCAGAAATGCTTTAAGGAGTCGATTCTTTGATTCACAACCATGTACGAGCCTATGTTGGCTATGATCAATCCCACACTAACGACAGAAAGAACAGGCGAGAACAGTAACCTTCCAGCGATCGATCGGCTTTCATTGTTCTGCCGTTCGAGTGGAAGATGGGCCGTTCCTCCTTCAACGGGCTCGTAGGCTTGGGATTGCGAAATTGGGTTCCATTTTGGGAATTTCATGAACGCCATATCGACTCTGGCTTCCTAACCAGCTTGAAAACTAAGTTTGATGAAAAGTAGTCAGATATTTCCAAAGTGTTGAGATAACTAAGCTGAGGCACACAATTCCAAACCATATGGGACATGTGGATCATGTGGTCGGAGGCAGATGCTGAAATTCTTGTGGTGTATTTCTATCAATTATTTCTATCCATGGAGGCCTTTGCTGGCCCTCCTGCTTGTCCGCAAATGCTACAGCAGGGAAATACAATGAAGATGAACGAACATGCATGCATACTTAGTTCCTACTTCGAAGTAACTCCCTAGACTGGCCCGGCTCGTAGCCTTACCATAAAAGCACACGTCTGAAGTTACATTGAACTAATGCAATGTAAGAACGAGGGGAAGGTGCTGATAGGGTTTAATTTATGTCTGATTTCACACAATACTTAAATTTGGCTTACTGTATGTTACTGCATAATCCGACCGGTGCGACAGCGCCCTTGCTTGAATTTAGCCGCCACTGCGAGTCGTTCATCTCTCCACTGGGTACACTTGCCACAGCTGCATGTAGTTCGTACCCGAGGCATGATGGGCATCTGCATAATGCCGAAGTCAAAGTGGTCTCGTCTTACGGCATGCATCAACCCCGCAGAAAAATGCGGTTCCTGCAAGTGTGGGAGGGTGTAGAAGTAAGGAACTACGGGAAGCTACCTATTAATTGGCGCCTTTCCACCGCTTACTAATCGTGATACAACCACCCTAAATAACTCCTGCCAACATGTCGTCTCTCGCTCCCCGGCCGGCGCCATCATTCCCGGCCGGCACCATCATGCCGGTCAACCCTATCCTCCCTTGCAATTGCTTAGCACCCTGCGTGTAACTGTCCACGGCGCTAAGAATCCCTGAGGGAATCCGTTGAAATGTTTAACTTTGGCCGCAAAATCGCAATCTAATACTTGAATGGGATAAGAAATGCTTCCAATCTGGTTTGATATTGAATTCTAAGCAGCTTTAGCAACCGCACTGGCGTAAGATTCTAGCGTTGCGAACAGTTACGCGCATGGTGATATTTGTCGGGGTTTCTTATCGCTGCACCTCGCTTATAGGAATGAAAGCAATAGACATCTTTAGCAACGCGTTTTCAACTGGTTTCCTGACAACTTTTCGCTCAATTAGGTTTAATGAGCAAATTTTAGACTGAAGCTATAATAGTACTACGCAGGGGAGTTGGCCGTGAACTAGGTCCAATATAGACGATTACGATTAATTACTGTTTTAGGAAACGCTACTGGACCAGACGCTGGAATCTTCTTTAGGAAATTCTCCAAGATAAACATCTGACCCCTGCCAGACACTGCTAAAGATGTCTAATAGGCAGATAAGATTCCATAATCGTGGCGCGTGAGCACTGCTATTACTCACCGTCCAGAAGTGGCTAGAGGTATGCATTCTTACGATGTTCCAGATATGATCAACTGAGCTACTTGCTAGAGAGACACCTCAATTTAGGAACGTAGAGGCCGGTGTCGGTGGGACATGTTCGAAGATGCTATTTGGAAAGCAGGTGACAATCTGATACGCGACACGACCCATCAATCATACGACAATACACCACTTTGACAACAGCACTTCTACTTGGCTGTACAGCCTTTCACAATCAAAAGCTACCAAGAGTAGGAGAAGTTCCAAAATTCAGGTCAACATGCCCTCAGCTGCAGCAGCTCGGGGAGGAATGCCCCAAGTGGCAGGAGATCAGTCACTCCAGTCGAAATGGAAATCCAACGAGGCAGCTTCTTTCACACGAGAATCCTTCCTTGGTTTGCTGGAGGGAAAGCTACCGTTCATCAAAGTCCCTGGATTTGTCTCAGCGGATACAAGCAGCCAAATCGTGCAGCACTTGCTTCCAAATTTTACTCCCTATCTACATGCCACGGGCCCGTCTGTCGAGAAAGTGGGGCTTGCGCAGTTTGAATTTCAAGCTCAATCTGCTGAAGATTTTCAAAATCGCTCGGGCGATGGTAAGAAACCGGCCACGTGCAGCAGCAAAAAGCTAAATTTTTGCAGAGAAGGACAGATATTTCACCCTTGCAAAGGGAATGAGCAATTTGCACAATGAGATTGCGGAAGTTGTGGGGGAGAATGTCTGGTCAAAAGTGGTGAAAGAAATTGCAGCTCTCGTTCCAGAATGGGACGTGTCGGTAGCAAGTGAGGTGACCAGCGAAGGTGAAGAAAGACGATACTTTTCTGGCATCTTCCGCAGTATCAACGGAGGTACACCACCACACTGTGACTGGTGTCCATACGATTGTCTTACCGAAGACTGGATCCTCAGCAAAATTACTTGCCAAGCTGTTTTCAACCTGTACCTCTCCAAGGTCAACGGAGGTGGCACGACTATCTACGATGTGCAGTGGGAGCCAGAGGCATTGCAGTATCGAGATGTAGCCTCGTATGGGTACGGGAGAGATCTGGTTGATGGCAGGCAGAAAGCTTCCTGGACTCCTGAGGTTGGCCAATTGTGCATTTTCAATTCCCGCAACATGCACGAGGTTGCACCTGTTGCCCCTGGATCAACAGGGCCAAGAATAGCTCTGGCAAGCTTCATGGGTTTGCTACCTTCTGAAGTGACGGGAGGGCGTCCCCGACTGATGTTTTGGTCCTAAAATTTTAGAAGACGAAGACATGGTAAGAGCATCTGTGAAGCGGAAAGATGCGCCAAAGTGTGTAGAGTTAAGAGGGGTATAGAGGTTTATTGTTATGTGTAGAACCGACTCGTGATTGGACGTAAATATTACGTGATAGTGGAATTGATAGCTTATAGTTCGAATGATATTATTCTATTTTGTATCATACGCTTCCAATAAGCTCTGTCAAAAAGGAATCGCTTAGAATGCTCTTTGGCGTACGTAATGCGGAGGCCTACAATAAACTTCCAGGTTGTCACGGCCAAGACTAAGTTTAAACTTGTATAGCTAAATCCTACGGGGCTATTACGAGCTGTCTCATTTTTACGTGCATTATTCTCCTTATATACAGAGCTTTAGACGCTCTTTACATACTCTAACAATACTACTCAATTGAGCTTCATTGACATACAACATATATGCGAAGCGCTCTACCTTGCAGACTTATCAATTTGTCAACTCTGCATAGCTGAAAACATATATTTTCGATTTTCACGCAACGCAGGAATAAGCTGACATGAACTAAACTAAATGGGCAAATTCTCCCTCCAAGTGCTTCGCAACGTTTCCAGTCTCAGAGATCCACGCAAGTATTCGATCTTGGTGCTTCAGTGCAGCATCCCACACGAAGTCAAACACAATACAACCATCTATGTCTCTAATAACAATTTCAAAGCAAGACGTGTGTTTCACGGTCGCTGCTGTCTGGCTTTCAGCCTCGCGTGATGTATCTGAAGTTGTCTTGAAGATTGCATCATCTCGATCAAACTGCTGGTAAAGTCCTGCATAATTGATTGTGATTTCTCTAAAATGGCGATGATTGAATGCCGAAACCCCATTAGGGTTCAAGTAACGGTAAGCGAAGTAATCGATTCCGCTATGCGTAATAGACTGGCGAGTAGAGGAGACGTGCTCGATGAGTGTCAAGAAGTCGTTGGGTATAGGTTGTGGGAAAGTTACTGGATACATGGCTGTGAACCACCCGACAGTATGTGACACATCAAAAGCATCATCCCACGGATGCCGCCCATGAGAGACGTTGAAAATTGCAGGCATCATTCGATCAGTGAAAACTTGACTGAAAGATTTGGCGAGCATTGCTATGAAGCAATCGAGCAATTCTTGTTGGACAATGCCGATACTGCCTTTGATGATCTCCGAGACTGACTTGGTCAACATCAGCCTCTCGGTTCGATATCCGGTCCGGAATACAACCTCTGGGTCATCGATTCCCCAGAATTCCAGTAAGGGTGGGGTATCCTCGAAAGGTAATACTTCTTGCGCTCTCAATCGTTGGGCATATCTTGCTTGTTCTGTTGCCCAACTCGGAAATGACAGGCTGCCGTTGCTTTGGAACTCGGAAGCATCAGAAAGCAGAGCTTCCAAGTCTTGGAAAATAATCCTCATAGAAACCAAGTCTGTTACGAGGTGATGAACTGTGAGGTACACTGTTTGTCCTGCTGGTGTCGCAATCAAGCGGACTGCTGCCAGCGGCCCAGACTGGATGTTGATCTTAGTTTGGGCGTCGACAAAAACGGCATCAAGGTCATTTGGAGTGGAAATCTCCTGAAATTGAAAGTCCAGTGATCCAGTAATGTCGTCGGTCAATATTTGTTCCCAATGGCCGGGGTCCCTGCATCGGAAGCGGGCTCGCAGCATTGAGTGTTTGTGGATGACTTTTTGAAGTGCGGACTCCAACTGTATCTGGCCAATATCTCTCTTAACGTCAAGCCTATTATCTAACTGGTCGAGGTTGTTTCCATCCGGATTGATCAAGAAAAAACTTGTTTGAATTGGAGACAGTGGGAATGGGACGCGAAGCACTTCAGCGCCTATCTCCGTCGAGTGATCATTGATACCACACGAGATTTTATTTTCTGTAAAGAACTCGGATGGCACCAATTTCTCAGAGCCCTTTGTTGCCTCGATATGACTGGATACATCCAAGATATTCTTGTGTTTCAAAAGATCTGGCAACGTGATTTTAATGCCTCTCGCGCGACACTTCGCAAGAACTTGCATGGCCGAGATGGAGTCTCCTCCCATTCTCAAAAAGCTGTCTCTTGGGCGTATTGAATTTGGTGGAAGATTCAGAACTTGCCCCCATATCGCTTGGAGCTGCCTTTGGAGGGTAGTCAAGGATAGCTCTTCGGATTCCTCTGCAGTGGATTTGGTTTGGCGCGCTAGCATGTGCTGCGGAAAGAGGCCAGTGGCAATGTCTCGAAGCTTTCGCCGATCGACCTTTTTAGACATAGTCAAAGGCATATTTTCGAGCGGTACGAACATAGAGGGAATCATGTATGTTGGAAGTGAGTCGGCTAATCGGGTCTCCAAGTGGTCGATAGTAGTAGCCGTCGCGTCATCTCTAAGAGATCCAGATTGAGAATCAGAGTTTGCGGAACCGGATTTGAAGCATATGAATGCAACCAGTCTCAATGAATCTTCATTGCCTGGAGGTGAAATGACATCCACAACGGCATCTAAAACTTGGCTTGGGAGATGTGCTTTGAGCTGGTATTCAACTTCTCCGATTTCGATGCGTTGACCTGGCCAATCATCAGTTTTTATTTTACCATCAAAGGGATGCGCTGCAAGAATTCACCTCTGATCTTCAACTGCTTGTCCTTTCGTCTTATATATATCAGTGTGCCGTCCGGTGCATAGCGGACCAAGTCTCCTGTTTTGTAGACCCTACCGTTACGTCCTCGAAGTGTTCCAAAACCACTTCTCAGCCAACCTGGAGCTTCCAGAAAAACGTCAGTGGTAAGGGACTCTTGCTTGTAATACCCCCGTGCCATCATGTGAGCTTCCATTACCAGCTCACCAACTACACCGATCGGTGCAAGTTTAGTATGGTCATTGGCCTCAACGACCCAACTGAGACTTCCCACAGCGGTTCCAACATTTGAGGCTTCCAACTCATTCATGCTATCGTTAGCAGCACACATTACGCACAGTTCACTTGGGCCGTAGACATTGATGAGCTGGAGGCGAGTCGACCATTGTCGGATATGGTGAGCACCCACGGCCTCTCCACCAAGGAGAAGCGTCTTGAGTGTGGGAACATGATCGGGATTCAGTGTTCTGGCCACGGAGGGTGTTAAGTGAGCCCAATTCACTCCCATGCGGGTCATGGCCCCAGCCAAGTCACTTCCACGTTCCATTTCAGAAGGAACGCAAACACACGCACCGGCAATGAGCGTGGTTAGAATATTCATGATACAATCATCAAATGAATATGATGCGAATTGAAGGGCCCTAGAAGAACTGCTAAGTTTCACACGAGGAATGTGGGCGCTTGCACTGGTGCAGTAGGCGAAATGCTCGACTACAACTGGTTTGGGAGTCCCAGTACTTCCCGACGTGAAATGAACGTAGGCGGGGCTATCAGGCTTGAGATTCTTTGACTCCCAAATTCGATAGTCAGGTAAAGCCTCTAGTGACTCTCTGGTGACAACGAAGACATTCTCTGACATCGAGGAAGCCAGTTGAGCATTTGTTTGTGAGGATAATACCAGAGCTTTACCGTCCACCTGCCGGATGAGAGCCTCTAAGCGAGCCGGGGGATGATTTGAAGCATCGAGAGGATTGAATGCTCCACCAGCTCTCAAAACACCTAGCATAGCGACTGGAGTCCATAAACTTTTTTCAAAGACGAGGGGCACCTTCACCTCGTAGGTGACGCCAAGATATATTAGATGATCGGCAAGTCGAGATGATAGATCATCAAGCTCCTTGTAACTGAGCGTGCCTTCAAAGGAATGCAAAGCTGGGTAGTCTCTTCTTAATATGATCTGCTTCCCAACAAGATTGTGTATGCAATCGAAGACCTTAGGAGGAGGCGATTCATTCCAAGCCCAAATCTGGGATAAATCAGCCGGCGTAATCATGGCAAGGTCTTTAATCAGCATGTCCCCAGGGCCCGTTACAAGTTCGCGTAAAACAGCTTCAAAGTGCCCCAGCAGTCGTCTCATCTGTTGAGTGGCTATTAAAGAATCATCGAAAAAAGCGTCGACGGCAACTCCGTCTATTGTCATGCGGCATTCGAGAGTTAAGGCATACGTGCGGAATGTTTGCTGGCTGGTAATACCAATAGGTTTAAGAAGGGAGTTGCCGTTGTGCGATTCCGACTGAACGACGAGGAGAGTGTCGAAGCTGCAGGCATCTCTGATATCTTTACTGATACTCATTATGTTCTGGAGCCCAAAATGCTCATGGGGAATTGCGTCGGCAGCATCATTTTGAATGCTTTCTACTAGGTCAGCAGTCTTCATCCCACCCTCGGGAAGCTGTGCCCGGACGGGGACTGTGACAAAAGTAGGACCCGAAACACTCATAATACCTGCTAGAGGGGCATTTCGTCCAGAAAGAACAGTGCCAAAGACCACGTCGTCCGACCCAGTATACTTAGACAGCAAGAATGCCCAGGCCGTGCGTATGAGAAGCGGCAGGGTCGTATTGAAGTTCTGGCTATCTGCGAGTTCTATTTCGTGCACAAGATGTTGAGCCGGGTCTGGCTTGTAATCGCTTCCACGACTGTGGGGAAACTTTGTTCGCGTCGAGCCTGTCAAATAGCCTTGCCAGTAATTCCGACTGGCGATTGCATCTCGTTCATTAAGATACTTAATGAAGATGTTGTAGCCTACAGACGAATCGAGATACGTCGCTCCTATCTCCATAGCAGCATAAAACCTCCCGATTGTCTGTAGCAGTAGGTTAAGTGAAATACCGTCGTATATAGCATGATGTCTGGTCCATACGAATGTCTGTGGATTGGTCGCTATGATTGCCCACTCCGTGAGAGGCTTGGCTAAAGGGACTGTGTCCCGGGGCATTGAAACATAGGCCTCGATCGAGTCGCCTTCAAACCATTTTAGTGTGTCTTCCATCACAACCTGTACCATTTTCGAGTTTTCTAGTTGTACGATTTGTGTTCTGAGAATGGCATGAGCCTCAAATGTTGCACCACAAGCTGCTTTAAAGCGATTGATATCAACATCGGAAGGCAATTCGTAGAGCTCGTGGGCCATGTAGGTTCCTGGATTGGCAACGGAGAGTGTGATGAGACCTTCTTGGAGCGGGGAGCACGGGTAGATATCGGCAATCTTCTGTCTTGGAAATTTGAAGGTTCTCACAAGTTCTTCGATGATCGGTTCGACGGCCGCTGCGCCGCCCACCAATTCAAAACTTGAGACTGACATAGAATCGGACACGATGGATGCTTTACAGGCGTTTGCTTGGGATACAAGGGAGGGATGTGAAAAAATTTCAGCAACAGTGAGCGCTATTTCCCGCGCACGCGCGACTGCGACCAATCTCCTGTGTTGGTTGAATTAGCGATTGTCGAACAAACGAAGATGTGGGATGGTACTGACATTGCAGATATTGAATTGCCACCAAGCCGAAAAAAATTATCCTTTGCTCCAATCTCGTCGAGACCTATGTTTAAAACTTCGGACCACACTTCAGCAAGCCGCAACTCCATGACGCTGGTGGGTGGTGTTTTCGCGCCCGCGGGCATTGAGAACGAAGTAAGTGCTTTTGTCGAGAGCTGAGATGCGGCCCTCCTCAAGGAATTCCGATCTGTTTTACCAGTGCTATTTAAAGGCATGTAAGATAATGGAATGATGACCGAAGGGACCATATAGCTGGGTAGCGCCTGGGAAAGTTTTGCCTTCAAAGGAGACAAAAGAGCTTTCTGTCTCACATCAAGCTGGGTGGAAAGTATAGGATCTGTATCCGAAGCAGCTGGAAGAGTATCTATAAACCAGATGAAGGCCACGAGTGTGTCCATTTTGTTTCCGTCACAAGGGGCCACGATATCAACTGTCGTCATGACCTCGGGAACACTTCGTCTGTAGTTTCCAATTTGTCAGCTGGCTCAAGCTCTAAATGCAGTGAGAAGGACTGCGGACGAAAGAAAATTCCACGCACCGGATCACATCTTCAATCTCACCCGTTTCTATTCTCTGGCCCCGAAGCTTTACCTGATTGTCTTTGCGCCCAATGATTCCCAAGCTTCCATCGGAATTGTATTGAACCAAGTCACCAGTTTTATACATTCGTCGGAGCGCAGGAGAAAGAGTCGAATCTTGCCGCCCAAGTAAATGCGACCAGCTAGCTTCCTCAATCCAGGCTGTAGAAGGCGTATTTAGATAGCCACGCGCAAGAGTGTTGCCTTCTAGGACCATTTCCCCAACAGCTCCAATTGGAAGTAGAATATCGTGATCAAGGGGATCAACAATCCAGACCGGGATACTCGCAAACCCTATGGTGTTTTTCTTGGTGGTTTGATCCATTTCGCCGAATATGCACGTCGTGGTCTCGGCCGGGCCAGAACATTGAAACAGCTTGACCTTTCCCGCCCAATCCTCTATAATTGCTTTACTGACCGGTTCCCCGCCTGTAACTAGCGTCTTAAGAGTAGGAACATCATCACGACGCAAGAGACTAAGGGTACTTGGTGTTAAAAACGCCCAGTCAGCTCTCATAGAGGTCATAGTTTCCGCCAGTTGATTCAGTCGCTGCTCATCTGAAGGGACAACAATACAACCGCCCATCTGAAGTGTGGTTAAGATATCGTAGACCGCCATGTCGAAGGCATAAGATGAGAATTGAAATACACGAGAGCTTTTGCACATATTGAGTCCGGGACCATGTGCATTAGCGCTAGTGCAGATAGCCGAATGGGAAAGACATATGCCTTTGGGGTACCCAGTACTGCCACTGGTAAACACGACGCAAGCAAGATTCTCAGGACAAACGGCCGTAATGGGATACGCGTCCGTGCTTGGAAGGGCGGAAAAGAGCTCATTGCACACAACAATACTTTTTATGTCGTTGAACTTAGAACCAAACATTGCTGATGTGAGTACTAACTGCGCGTTGACGTCCTGGATAATGCGGCGTAAGCGTTGCTCTGGATGAGCAGGATCAAGGAGAACGAATGCCCCTCCCGTTTTCAAGATAGCTAGAACCCCTGAAATAAGTTAGAAGGGTTTTCCAACACTTTATAGGTAGAATAGACTCACCGACAACCGTCCAATAAGACTTCTCAAAGTAGAGCGGCACAATGACTTCAGGTCCTATGTTGCAAGATATGAGCTCGTGAGCTAACTGCGTAGAAAGCCTGTCAAGACGCAGATAGCTGAGATCTCCTTCCCAACTGGCCACAGCAACCGCATTCGGATTCTGAAGAACGCGGTTTTGAATCACGGAGTGGATGCAGCTTTTGATGGTAGGACACATGGTGGGTCCTTGGTTCCAATCCAGGATCTCTTGGCGGTCTTGAGGTGACAACACCTCGATCTCTTCTAGTGCAGCGCTCTTCCTCTCTTGAAGCTGGGTCATAACATGCTCAAGTTGGTGCAGTAGGCGGCGCATTTGTAATTGGTCCACAACTACTGAGTCGAAACTGACGTCAATTGACAAGACGTCGTCTCTCTCTGTTGTAACTTGAATCATGATCGCGTAAGGATTGAAATCAGATCTAATAAAGTTAGTTTATATTGAATAACAGGCTGTTATCGAGGGCAACGGACAAACTGCGATTGAATTTCCCCTCGGTGAACAACTCTTTGGGGAAGATATCCCCCTCCGTCTGAACGACGAGAATGGTTTGAAAGAGAGAAGAGCTCATGTCTCTGCCGAGGGTTTCGTGAATATTTGCAAGGCCAAAATGTTGGAAGTCTCTCATGCCCATAGCCTGGTTTTGAACGTCAAGCAAGAAACTTGAGACAGATGCGGACTTTTCCAGCTTAATGCGGAACGGAACAGTTGTAAAAAGGGGCCCAACCATATCACCAGTGCCAGGAATGAGAATGTCCCTCCCAGTAAATACCGTGCCAAAGATGACATCTGTACTATCAATATGCCTTGAGACAACCAGTGACCAAGCAGCCCGCACTAGAGTCGAAATGGTGAAGTTGCGGGGTTCGGTGTAGTGGAGTTGTATTCGGTGAGTAATAGTGGACATGGCTCGAGGCTTGTAAGAATCGTAAGGAAGTTTAGGGAATGAGGTAGATTCGGAGTCCTCAAAATTTCCCAGCTGGGATATCCAAAATTCAGAGCAGCTTTTGTGATTCATCTGCTCAAGATACTGAATAAAGAGGTTGAAATCTTTTTGCGGGTGCCAGTCAACGTCGTGGGTGTAGATATCTTTGATTGCAGTGAGAATTAATCCCATGGACCACCCGTCATAAATTGCGTGATGTAGACTCCAAACAAACAGGTTCTCGCTCGGCGCCTCAATAATACCCCATTGTGTCAACGGCCTGTTGATTGTCATCAATCCATCATTACGGGTATCAAGGTACTCCGTGAGGGTGTGGCCGCTCCCCCAAGAGATCTTGCTCCTTACCACAGCTTGGAGTAGGATGGATTGCAGCTGCACTATTCTAGTGCGGAGAATCGGGGCCCGATCGTACACAAGTTCACAAGCCATCTTGAAACGACTTATATCAATCGAAGCATGAAGGATGCAAACAACCTGGACAATGTATAAGCCTGGATCTTTGGTAGACAGTGCCATGATCCCGGCTTGCAAAGGGCTGCAGGGATATGCATCTTCTATCGGCAGAGTCTCCCCAATTGCGCTAGCTATCTTCTGCTCGAATTTAGCGCGCGAGTCGGGTTCTGGGCTCCTTATCAGAGCAAATCTGCCAATAGTACTCGAGGAAGTTCCATTTGCGATTCCCTTGACCCATGATTCTGACTTTGCCATGTCGGAGAGAATTGGATATTGAAATATGTCGCCAACCGTCAAACCAAATCCGGGTTGGGCCTTCTTTGCCAGTGAAACTAACTTCATTGCCGAAATAGAGTTGCCGCCGATTTGAATGAAGTGGCTGTTGGCGCCAATTTCTGAGACTGGGACCCCTAAAGCTTCGGCCCAGAGATTTTGCATCCAAACTTCCATATCGGTCGAAGGGGCACTCAAAGCTAGTGGTTTGGAGAGATCAGATAAGAATACAAAAGCCCCTGGTTCCAGTCCAGATCCGATCTTTCTCAATTGCGGCCGATTGACTTTCCCTGAGATATTGGTCTGCATCATATCAAGATGCAACAGCGCATCTGGAATCATATATACTGGGAGCCGTTTAAGAAGATGGAGTCGAATGGTCGCCCCGAGAGAGCTGAACTCTGTTGGACTAATTGAAGCGATGAAGGCCACTAAGTTTCCAGTTGATCTACTGCTCTTCATTGTGATAAAGTCTACAACAACAGTGGCGTGTCTGGGAAGCACTTTCCGAATGTGCTCCTCAATATTGCCAAACTCAACGCGATGCCCTCTGATCTTGACCTGGTTATCTGCGCGGCCGAGAATAACAATGGTGCCATCTGGATCATATCGTGCCAAGTCTCCCGTCTTGTACAGTCTCCGAGATCCATAGAGCTCCTTTGGAAGCCAAGATGGGTTTTCAATGAAGCTTTTGCGCGTTGTCTCTTCCAAATTGACATATCCACGAGCAAGGCCCGGGCCCTCTATGAGCAATTCCCCAACGCTTCCGATCGGTTGGAGCTTGTTGTGGTCCGAAATATTTACAATCCAGGAACGAACCGTCACACTGTGACCGATATTCCCTGGTTGAGTGTCATGTTGAATTCTCCGAGAATGACTTTTGATCGAGTTTTCGGCAGGGCCATATTCGTCAAGCAAGGTCACGGAATCGATCCAGTCTCGTTTACTAAGCCCGGCAGAGGACTCGCCACTCAAGGACAGGACCTTAAGACCAGGCATAGCGCGTGGATCCAAAGTCCTCACCAAGGAAGGCGTTAATTCAGCATTTGTAATCTGCGCCCGATTGATATACCCGACCAGGTCGTTTTTTCTCTCGTGATCTGAAGGTATACAGATGGTGCTTCCAGTGAAAAGAGTTGTCAAAACGTCGTCAATCGAGACGTCAAAGTTGTACGACGCGAATTGCAGTACTCGAGACGACTTTCCGCGGAACAAGCTTGACAAACGAGCCAAGGCGCTTGAGAGATACGACTGGTGTTCGTGGATGATGCCTTTAGGACGGCCCGTACTGCCACTCGTATGAATAACATAGCATATATTCCTTGAAGAGACCGCACTACTGATTGGTGCGGGATTCTGTGGAAGATTCCCGAGAAACTGTTCGTTTAGCACCACATTGTGCACCTCCGGGCTCAAATAATCCAGTCTTCTGGAACTTATCACTACTCTAGCCCCTACATTTTCGAAGATAGATTGAGACCATTTGTCTGGGTAAGCGCTGTCGATCGGAGCGAAGCCAGCACCTGCCTTCCAGACTGCGAGCATAGACACAACGACCATTTTGGATTTTTCAACGCAAAGAGGCACGATTTCATCTGGGAGAATGTTGAATGCGTTTATGAGGTAATTTGCAAGTCTGTCAGAGGCTTCGTCCAGATCTTTGTATGACAAATTGCCATCGTGAGAAAAAACAGCTAGGCAGTCCGGTTGCGACGCTGCCTTGGCACGAAAGAGCTCATGCGCACACGAATCGATTGTTGGCGGGGTAGACTCGTTCCACTTCCATATTTGGTCTTTGTCAAATTGACAGAGACGATCCAGGTCTCCGATTATTTTCTCTCCATCGCCGCACAGCTGGTGTATGATATGTTCGTATTGTGCAAGAAGGTGCTGCATTTGCTGTCTTGACAAGACGCCGGGGTCATATGTAGCCTTCACCTGAACGCCAAGCTCACTCAACGTACATTCTGCATTGAGTGCGTAAGTACAATATGAGCCTTGCATATCCACATGTAGGCTTCTACCAAGAAAGCTCGGTGATGCTGCAGTCTGGACAATGAGCAAATTCTGGAAGTCGGTTGCTAACTCCAGGTCCGGGTGCAAGTGACCAATGTTTTGTAGCCCAGTTTGTTCAAATGGGATCATGTCGGCCGCTTGTTGCTGTATGGCTTCTAGGAATTGAGCAACAGTTTGCTCATGGCAGACTTTGACACGAATTGGTACTGTTGTTATCGTGGGTCCCAGCAGAGTTTCAATGCCCCAAAACTTCGAACTTCGCCCGCTAAGCGTAGCTCCGAAAGTAACATCTTTGGTGTCGAGGTACCAATCTAGCAAGATAGCCCAGGAAGCACGAAGGATGTTAGCAGATGTAACAGTGGTCTCCCGTCGCTTCATAAGGCTTATGGTTCGGGACAGGCTTTCATTTGGCGTTGGCAGATACTCAGGATCGGGCAAATTTGGAAAATGAACTTGAGCAGCTCCTTGAAGTTGGCCCAGCCAAAATGAAGTCGCATCCTTTTGCTCGTACGTGGAAATGTGGTGAATAAATTGATTGAAGCCAGGCGCTGGAGCTACGTTGTGCTTGAGATATATTGATTCAAGTGTACGAATGCAGTGCTCCATCGACCAAGCCTAAGGTGACGAATTAGCTCTGGGGAACATTATTACCTTAGGTGATAGAAGAAAGGCAACTAACATCTATCAATGAATGATGCATGGTACAGTGGAATCTGTATTCACCATGCAGACCATTCTCTATGGCATATTTGAGCAACTTTCCCCCTTGCATTGGCAGCCCCTCTCTGCACTCTTCTTCCCAGGCTGAACGGGAAAGGTACAGTGACCAATCGGGACTGTCTTGTAATACGACCTGGACCAATCCAAACTGCGTTTGTACAAGTCTCGTGCGGAGGATTGGATATAATTGAAGCATCTTTTCCCAAGAATCGCGGAATTGCTCGAGATTGATCGAAGGCTGAAGTGGTAAGGCCCAAGACACGAGATAGTCCCCAGGCCTTTTCATCGACAAGGCCATGAGACCAGCTTGTAAGCTGGTGGGAGGATAGGCATCCTTAATTGCGTTGGTTTCCACGTTGCAAGATGTGGAAATAATTTTTGCAACATACTCAGGCGTACCAAAATGATCCAAAAGCTGAAATGGGGAGATCGTTGGATCCGCTGCATCTTGCTCCAGGCATAAATCTTGTGTCGACGCCATTGCTTCCAGTGTTGGGCGTTTAAAAATAATCTCCACGGTCAGCGTCAACCCAAACATCCTAGCCCTTGACACAAGCTGCATTGCGTAGATAGAATTTCCCCCAAGTGCAAAAAAGTTGCTTTTTAGACCAATGCAACTATTTTCAATGCGTAATAAATCGGTCCATATTCGAGCAAGCCGCTTCTCCGCCGCAGATGATGGAGAGTCCATGGATGCCGCCGAACGTAGGGTTTTTGCAAATTCTTGAGCAGCAAAATCCGAGGCCATGGCCTCTAGCTTTCGGCGATCCAACTTGCCTGTTCCAGTAACTGGGAGCTGTTCTAGGGGGACGTAGAAGGATGGAACCATGAATGAAGGTAAGCGACGAGTCAAATGTGCTTCCACTTGGGACAAGTGGAGAGAAATTCCAGGTTCGGAATCAAGTGATCCGGGTCGGGTGGTTGAACCCACCCCAAAGGCAAGAAAAGCGACCAATCTTGTATCGTGAACTTGGTCTGGCCGCATGGAAGCCGCCACTGCCACTCTGATAGTTGCAGGCACTAGTTGTCGAATGTGGTGTTCTATTTCGCCAAGGTCGACCTTTTGGCCTCTGATCTTGATAACATCGTTGATGCGGCCCAAAATCTGAATTGACCCGTCCTGGTTGTATCGGGCATTGTCACCAAGCCGACAAACTCGGGTGATTTTGCCGGATCTAAACCGTTGTAGCCATTTTGGCGTTTTGATAAATACGGCAGATGACTCCTCGGTGTTGTTAAGATATCCCTGTGCTAATGCCCAGCTTTCGACAAGGAGCTCCCCTTCGGCGGCAATGGGGGCTAATTTTTCACAGTTTCCTCGCTCAACAATCCAGCAAGCTGAGCTTCCAGTCAGTTTACTAGAGCTGCTTTGGGAATCAACTCCAATAACCTGGAGGAGTGCCGAGTTAGTTTCAGTTGATCCATACCCCATCACCAGCTTGACCGCGCCCCGCCAGCGTTCAATCATGTCTTGTGGCACCTTCTCCCCGCCGAGTTCTAGTGACTCAAGGGTAGGAAGCTCATGTGGCAACAATGGTCCAAGAAATGATGGTGTAAGATGTGCCAGAGTGGTCATATGGTTGCGCATAAAACTTGTTGGATCATTCATCCGCTCGGTATCGGAGGGTATGCATACTCTGCCTCCGTATATAAGAGTGGAAACAATCTCTGTCGTACACGGTAGCCATATATAAGATGCAAATTGGGCTACGCGACTCTTTGGGCTGATGTCGTGGTAGAAAGCGTGCATTCGTGCTGCTGTGGCAAGAGCTCTGCAAAGGCCATGAGCAACGTGCAAACAATGTGCTGAGACTTTCTTACCGATGCTCAATTATAACCCCCTTTGGTTTACTTGTGCTGCCTGACTATACATCTCTAAGCACCCAAGTAGCGTTTGTGGTGAAGAGTACACTTACTGTAAACATAACCAGAGCAGCGTCCGTGGGGGACAACAGAGGGAGCGTACCCTCGCCTACTTCCATTGGGATCGAATGATCTACAAGAAAAGGAATTATGTGGGAATCCTCTGAAAAGAGAGGGGCACATCTCGACGAGGTAATAACAAGTCGTGCTTCAACTTCTAGCAGTATCTCCTGCAATCGGTGTACAGGTTGGGTGGGATCAAGAGGTACGACCGCAGCGCCAGCTTTCATGACCGAAATCATCACAACTGGCACCCATTTAGATCTCTCTAGACACATTGGGACATATGAATGTGAGAGGACACCTCGTTGAACAAGCTTAAGTGCTATACTCGACGAGATCCTGTCGAGTTCCTGGTACGTAAAACATCCATCCCAGGCACAGATTGCCACAGCATCTGGTCGAGATTCGACATGCAGTTGGATCAAGCTGTGAACGCATGAGGAAATGCATTCCGGTTGAGACTGATTCCATCCCCGAATGCGCTGCCAGTCCGTCGAAGTTAAGCCCATCTCGTCGTTGAAAAACTCAGCCTCCATGACATTCTCATACGTCTGAAATAAGTCAATGACTATGCAATTGGGAATCGTGAAACTTCATTACAGACCTCATGATCCATGATTTCCCGGTTCGACATTGGAGTTTTCGCGCCTTAGATAGATGCGCGATACTAGCTTTCACGAGGCCACCGCGCGGATACATACAAACTAGCCCTCAACGGTCCGATAATCGGTAGGCTCCGTCGATTTCTCAAAAATTGGTCGTGCGCTTATTGACAGACGAAAGCATCGTGGTATTCGGGAATGCATGGGCAATATCGACCCTTGTTGATATCCCACTCCATGTTCTTTCGTACTAGAGCTTGCGTTTTTCGGTCATACCTGAACAGGAGACTAGATGGTTTGTTGGACCCAGTGCAAACCAAACCCTGGACTAGGGTCCCAGACAGGTGACAGGTTGCGTTAGGTCTGCGTTATACAGCCACACCGTTGCATGCGAATCAGAATCGTAGAATCGTAAATGGGATCCCTGCTGGTGCTAACAGCTGCACCAGGCAGCTGCCGGCGGTACAAGAGCGCCATTCATCATCCTCACCGCTCGCGTCGGCTATGGTAATATAAATCGGGTCCCGTTGGCGCATTATGCTTATCAACGATTCAAGGCTAATGCAAGTCGCAGCGACAGATCGGGGAAGTGAGATCTGAACGACCGAGCGAAGGTGGGGTGAGGTTGAAGGAGAGTTCAGAATGGAAGGGCGAACCCAAAAACAGTTCCAAAATAAGCGAACGAGCTAGCGCCCCCCTGGGGTGTCACGTGAACCTCATCACCCTGACCCATCCTGACTCCTACACATTATTGAGTTGCTGTGAAGGAAATCGCTTTTCGCATTGATACAGCTTCTCTGACCAATATTTCCGTGATGGCGGCATTCTTAGCGACTGTTACCGCCATCACTCCGGCCATTGTGATATTCGGTCTGGCCGTACATGCGTTCTGCAGAAAAAGGCCCAGGTTGGACCAGCAGCCGCTGTATTCAGACTCCGACGGCCAAGCAACGCAAAGTTCCATGGCTGAACACCGCAAAAGCTTGCGATTCTCCACATTCTCGACCATATTGATTGATTTTCTTGGCCTGGTCGTTTCAATTGCCACAGCATTTCGGATTGCTCTTTCCGGTCACGACGAACCTGTTATATTACTCTCCAATTGCCTGAGAGCATCTAATTGGGTAAGCCCTCATATTCCAATTTCTAGGTACTCAATACTAACTCTCATTGAAAGTTTATCATTTCTGCCGAGGGCTTTCTACTACTAGCTACGCTGAACGCTGCGGAGGTTGGCCTTCCCTTGGCAATCTCAGCAGGAGTTCTACTCATAGATATTAGTCGTGAATGGATGGAGCTTTTCCTATTCACTCAGTACAATACATTAGACTTTACTGCACAGTGGCTCAGCTTGTACTCCCAGCTTGGTCTCGCTGGGCTTGCTTTTCTGGTGGCCATTTCGGTTCAACGCCGGCCTCGTATATTTCATATTGGCATTCCCATTGACGACCAAAATACAGTGTCATGCCTCAATAGGTAATACTTATCCTTATAGCTCGAGTCCGCAGCTAAAAGTACCAAGGTATACATTCTTTTGGGTGTGGCCTCTACTCGACAGAGCCAAGAAGGAGCCGCAAATAACTTTTGACGATCTTCCCGCACTGGGGTGGGTGACGAGAGCAACAACACTCCAGAAGAGATTCTTAAGCCTGCAATTTCATAGAAGTAGCCGACTATGGTCAATTTTGTACAAGTCGCACAAGATGGCCTTCTGGCGGCAGTGGATGTTAGCTATTGTCCAAAGCATCATCGGATTTTTACCCTTCTTGTGTATGTTTAGAGCCTTGTCAATACTAGAACAAGATCAATCTGCTGGCATATACTCGAGAGAAGCTTGGGTTTGGGCTCTGGGAATTGGCCTCTTCCGATTGGCTCAACAGTGGCTCGAGGCTCGGTCAGTCTTTCCAAGCTCAAGGATGGCCTGTACTAATATATCAGGCAGTCTGACTTGGCTTTCGGCGTCGACATTGGAAATACCAATAAGGTCTCAGATCTCTTCGGTTATTTTCGAGAAGAGTCTGCATCTCAGCGATGTTAAAGCCAGAAGCGTGGCGAGCGAGGTCCACAATGAGCCCCCCAAGTCCATGGAGCCTGGGGCCGAACACACTAGCGAAAGATACACAAGCGAGAAGGATACGGACATGGCCCCAGATTCACCGGCAGATATCAATAGCCAGAGTAATGCAGAACTTCAAAGCCCGGAAACCACGACGTCCTCATGCCAAGGAAGCATCAACTTGATTGCTGTGGATGCTCCACGAGTGGCTGAGTTTTCTGCTCGATCATATATTCTCGTGGGCATTTCAATGACACTAATTATCTCTGTCGTTGTCCTTGTGCGGCTAATTGGTGGACTGAGTTTCGTCATGGGACTGCTCGTGCCCCTCTTGTTCACTCCGTTAAACACAATTGCCTCAAGAAGATACGCGAAATCACAAGCGGAACTTATGAAACTGAGGGATGAAAAGCTCGCTACTATTGATGAAGCACTCCGCGGAATCCGCCACATAAAGTTTGCTGCGTCCGAGTCTTACTGGGAGGCTCAAATAAGAAGAGTGAGGACTTCAGAGTTATGGCAGCAGCGCACTGTTTTCAAGTGGATTATTGTTATGAGATTCTTCTGGATATCCTCTCCAATATTTCTATCGGTATTGTCACTGGGCACTTATTCTCTCCTCAACGGTTCGCTCTCGTCTTCGACTGCGTTCACTGCTCTTGCGATATTTGGAAATATAGAGTTGGCCATGTCAGTGCTTCCATTCGCATACGCGCAAGGTGCAGACGCCCTTGTGAGCAGTAGAAGAATCGATGATGTTCTGAACAAGAAAGGGAGGGAAGACAAGAGACGCCCCGGGAGCGCGGTGAAGTTCGAGAATGCAGCGGTATCATGGCCATTGGCTGACTCAGCCGATTCGGCAAGAACCTTTCTTCTGAAAAATCTCAATATAGAGTTCAAGAATGAAAAGATCAAGTAAGTGATCAATACTTTACTCTTTAAAGTTCCAAGCTCACAATCTATTTGCAGCTTAATTTGTGGTCCTAGTGGCACCGGCAAAAGTCTCATTTTATCTGCGATAATTGGCGAAGCAGAGCTGCTCCAAGGAACCATATCCCTACCTATGAGCTCCAACGACCTTTCCGAGAAGCCGACCCTGGAGTCTCTTACGGATAGCTGGATTGAGGAAGGCCAAGTCGCATTCGTCCCTCAAACACCATGGATTGAGAATGCCAGCATAAGAGATAACATCCTGGCTGGCCTACCTTATTTCGAGAGCAGATATGAAGCAACTCTAGAAGCAGCGGCCCTGCTCAAAGATCTCGAAACTCTCGAAGACGGAGATATGACAGAAGTTGGATCACAGGGTATCAACCTCAGCGGAGGCCAGCGCTGGCGTATTACTTTTGCACGGGCCATGTACTCCAGAGCAAGCATATTAATACTTGACGATATTTTGAGTGCTGTCGATGCTCACGTTGGAAGGCATATATTCTTCAATGGTCTTGCTGGGCCACTGGGAGATGGCCGAACGAGAATTCTCGCAACACATCATACTGCTCTTTGTTTGCCAGGAGCAGATTTCGCCATCTCGATATCAAAAGTAGGTGTGGTTCGGAGGCTACTGCTACCAAAAAAAAGCTCGCGGTACCACGATCTTGACTTGGATACCAACATGCATGAGAAATCTGTGGACAGCCCATCAGAGAAGCCAAAACCGTCGCCCACATCACGTCTCATCCATGATTCAAGCACAACGCCACGAGCTTTCATCGAGGACGAATTCCGAGCACGGGGTAGGATTCAGTGGTCACTTTACAAAATATACATTGATGCCTCTGGTGGTTCAGTATTTTGGGCCTCAGCTGTCTCGATGATCATAATCTCCCAAGTAATTTTACTCGGAAGAGCCTGGTGGGTGAAAGTTTGGAATCAAGGAACCACCGACTCTCCCCTCGCAAGTGAGTGGAAAAGCCCAAAAGAGCAGCATCAAGAAATTCTGTTCTACGTCAGTATCTATGTTGCCATCTCATCTGCAGCTGCTTTCATGGAAGCCGTCAAGTGTGCTTTCGTCTACCTGGCAGCTCTTCGCGCCTCTCGCGAGCTCTTCGAAAGGTTATCTCGCATTGTCCTGCGGTCGCGCCTCCGATGGCTGGACGTGACCCCGGTCGGCCGAATACTCAATCGGTTCACTGCTGATTTTGCCTTGGTTGATTCACGAATTCCCGGAGACACCCACACATTGTTGTCAGCCCTCACGTCGCTGGCAATTATATTCCTGGTTGGTGCTGTGGTGTCGCCCTATATGTTGGCTGTTGAATTCCTCGTACTTGTCCTCTCCGTGGTTCTTATTTCGAGATCCCTCCAAGCAGTTGAAGAGATCAAAAGATTAGAGGGAACGGCCAAGTCACCAATATTCGAGCATTTTGGGGTCACACTTCTTGGTATGGCAACAATAAGGTCTACAGGAAGAATCGGCAAATACAGAGAAATTATGCATAAACATATTGATACTCAGAGCCAGGGAAGCTGGGCATCCACCCTCGCTACGCAATGGATGGCCTTGAGAATCAGTGGACTTGGTTCTCTATTTACCATAGCTGTGACGGTCGTGGTTGCCGGCAGGAATGTGAACGCCGCAGCGGCAGGCTTTATCCTAAGTTTTTCTTTGGATTTCTCGAAAAGCATGGACGAAGCGGTGCGAAGATTTGCTAATCTCCAGCTCAACATGAACGCTACTGAACGCATTGTGGACTATCTAGATGTCCCACATGAAGACCAGGAGGGCGAGGACGTACCGTGTGACTGGCCACATCGAGGTCATATTATTTTCCGGGATCTGGAAGCAAGATTTGCTCCTGAGCTTCCAGATACCCTGCGGAAAATCAATGCCGAAATATTACCAGGGCAGCGCATTGGTATTGTGGGGAGAACTGGCGCTGGAAAATCGACCATGGCCCTAGCGTTGTTCAGGTTTCTAGAGGCCCAGAATGGAAGTATTCAGATTGATGGGATCGACATCTCGAAGGTTCGACTACATGATCTACGATCGAGAATGAGCATCGTGGCGCAAGACGCGGTTGTGTTTTCTGGATCCATTCGGACAAACCTCGATCCGGTGGGCCGCCATACCGACTCCCAACTACTCGACTGCTTGCAGAAGGTTCATCTCATAGCCCCCAAAAACGGGGGGGAAATTGAGAGCACGACTTCGAGCGCGAAGCACAATTTGTTTGAAGATCTCCATTCCCTTGTCGCAGAAGGGGGGTTAAATCTCTCTCATGGCCAGCGCCAACTACTCAGTCTTGCAAGGGCCATATTGAATCGAAGTAAAATTATGGTTATGGACGAAGCTACGAGTTCGATTGATGCCGCTACAGATTCTTTGATACAACGTGCTATTAGAGAGGAGTTCGCAAACAGTACACTCGTTGTCATTGCACATCGACTTAGCACAGTTGCAGATTTTGACAAAATACTCGTCGTTGATCATGGAGTCTCTTTAGAGTTTGGTCATCCGGCGGAGTTGTTAGAAAAGAAAGGAGAGTTCTATAAATTGGTTTGCGAAAGTGGAGAAAGGGAGAAAATCGAGGATATGATTTACAAAATTTGAATTTGATATGGTAGAGGTCCTCGTTTTTGCTTGGTAAAGGCAGTATCTTTCATGAAATTGACAACTTATTTGACATAAGCTGTTGCGACCCGCTTTTGATGATATTCCAAAGCAGTAATATCCTCGTATAACGAAGGATGTGTTTCACTGTGAAATCCGTCCAGCGCACCAACCAGTGCGTGACGATCAGCTTTGACGAAACACGTGTTTGAGTATCTTGGAGGCACCAGTCCTTCCTGGAGATCCTTGAAGCTTTGAGGGTATGTGACTCGATGAACACCAGCCTTAATCTTGTCGTTCGTCCATCTCTGAAACGTCTCACTAACATTTACAACCATTTCATTTTTGCCTTCATTTTTGACGGGCACCCATTCGCCAGAAAGCTGATCTAGCACTTCTAGGCCCCCAATCTCATCCTGAAACAAGCAAGTGATGATTCCCAGATCCGTGTGAGGGGAAACTCGCGTAGCAGACCCAGATTTCAATTGTTCGATAGGAGCAGCTGGATAATAGAGCAACCGAGTTTCACTCGCATTCTGAGTTACTCGCGAGGTGAAAGTACCAGGTGATGAGCGCAAAGCCATCTCGAGCGCCTGGAGAATTCTGACGCTCACTTCTCGACATTTGGCGTAGTATGCTTCCATGAAAGCTCTGAAGTCTGGAAGTACACTCTCCTCCGGCCACTGATTTGGCCAATCTTCGTCGTCCGCGGCGCCCTGATCAAAGTGTTCCTGCCCAACGTTTAGCTATACTTGATCCAAATCGTGGTGGACGAAAACTTACTCTGATGTCCACCATTACATTCTCAAGATCCGTTTTACCCTGGCCGGAGAGAAACAGACGCCCAGTTCGTTCAGCGCCCACACAGCTCCAGCCCCTTTGAGGATGTGGGCCAGGCAGGTTTTGAATTTTCAATTTTTCGTCTGTCGGGATATTGAAGATGACCCGCGTCTTTTCCCCCTTAGCACAGTTGAGTTTGCTGCGAGTCAATTGAGTGGATACGTACCCAGTGAAAAAGTTCTGTGGCTGTCTGTTCGGATATACCATGATTCACAAATTTGACGAAGCCGTAGCGAGTAAGTGACCTCAGTAGCTCCTCTGAAAACTTCGTCTTGTCTTCTGTAGTGCCCTTCGTTAGTACGGAAATATCCAATGTTGGAATAGCCATGTTGGAGATGTCTCGACCTAGCGCTCGAGTATCTGAGCATGCGTCGGGATTATATGGAAGGATTGTTAACCCCCCGGGGAAAGAATCCTGAGGCTCGCCTGGGTTAGAACACAAATTAGTGGCAGTTGCTGACAGTATTTCCGAGCGTCACATCACCTTCCTCACTTGGTTTAGCACGGCATGTGCCTTGGAAAGATTTTCTACGATTTTTTCGGCTACGATGTTATCGGTGGAGACCTAATACGCAATATAGAGGTCATTCGATTTGTCGGACAGCGGTGGCGCGACCGCTAAACTGCGCGAAAATGGGGGAGAAGCAGACTTTTCTTGTGCTCTATACAGTAATTCATGTTGAATCAAGTCACAGCACAGGAAAATTAATCAAACTGTTGCAAAGATTGGATCCCCGCTCATCCGCTTGCCCTCATACCTATACTTACTAGGAAAGTATAGAACGTGTAACCAGCGCTTCAAATGCCAACCAGCTAAGTTTACCGAATTACGAGATTTGCCCTACTTCTACGACAGAGTGCAGCCCTGACCAACTTCATGTTTCCCCAAGGTCTTCAACCGTGTGCAAGTCATCGTTCAAGATAACATCAATCACTCGCCCATCTGGTGTTACGGGTGCTTCAGCGATGCTGTTGTGAATCTCTAAACGGCGTGGGATCATCCATTTCTCAAGTGAATTCCAATTCACACAGGAACGTGGTGCTTCGGGTCGACGTTGCTGCTCGTTTTTGCTTTCGGGCCACCAGTAAAGAGAGCCCACCGATAAATCGCCTTTACACATGATCCCGTCACGGAGTGCTATGAAGCAGTGGTCTTGAAAAGTGTCAGAAACACTGAGTTCTAAGTGGGATTCGGACTCACCAAGATGATCCATCATCTCCGGCCGGTCAGCATCCCATTCTCGTTTGATCCAATCCTGTTTGATTTAGACTTTGACTCACATCAACAAGCAATACTGTATCTGACTTACCAAACAGTGTATCTCATGAAATACGCGCATAACACTCATGTAGCCACCATTGATCAGAGTCAAGGAGTTCTCGTCTAAGCCGTGGCTCAGCTCAAGCTCTTCTTTTGTCACGCGAAGAATCTCATCTATGGAATCCCGTCAGCTCCAAGGACCAGCTTATTTCATGAAACAATGTATACGGATTTTCAACTCTTCCCAAGCTCTGACCATTTCAGGCGTCTTGAGTTCCCCCGCGAAGGGATTGTGCCCGTGATAGTCCGGTGCTTTGTTTTCCCATTGGAGTGAAGACAGTGCGGGCGCTGGAAAGAGTTTAGCAAACACTTCTTGCGATTGGTATCTAACTCACAATAAGGAATTTCAGGGCAGTAACGTTTGACGGCAGCCAGCCTATTGCGCGTTGAAACAATACTCAAAATGCTGAGTATAATGATGAACCAATTGCCAATAGCTAGCCGCTTTGATACCAGTACACGTCTGGCTTTTTCCTTGGTGAAAAAAGATTTTGTTTTTGTTAGGAGGGTGGGAGATGCATATTTATTCTGCTGGGTTTTCTCGTTGGGGTGATTAGAAAACACCATCTCGTCCAAAAAAGGTTCTTCGTCGAGATTCATGATGAAGACGGTTGTCAATGGAGTGGAAAATGGAAATAACACAGCAGGATGAAACGAAACTTGCCAAAGCAGGAGGCATTGCTCCTCTAGAAACCTATCACAAGACTCTTCTCTGCCTCCATTGTTGATTCGCCAATTCTGGTCTCTTAGGGGTGTGCCCGCAGCAAATGCTATCACCCGAAACCGCACCCCCTAAACAAGCCTCGCTTCAACCCTTGACTGCTGCTGCAGGCTAGAGAGTGGGTCGGGTCCCTGTCGGAGCTAACGAGCTGACAGCGGGTTGTGGCATTGAAAACCGGCCCCTAATATGCGGCGTAACCTGAGAAAGGAAAGTGGTCTAGCTTAAGACTTGAGCTCGTGAGAACCGAATCGCGTATAGAGGGTCGCGCTGCACTCGTCGTGTATATGCAACCAACATCTGGGTCGCAGGCCCACTGCTAGCCCAGATTCTCACTTTACTCCACAAAGAAATATCTCGGTGAGATATCTGAATTTATGCGAGGCAGAGCTTTTATTGGCTGTATGCTATGGTGCTCGGAGTCTCGGACTCTACTCTTACTTCCGTACTTGCAGTCAGGGCCACTTATTTGCCACATACTGAAGCGTGATATAGATGAGGTCACATTAACGAAAACAGCCCTGAAGAAAAACATTAGCTACATTAGCTGTGCCAATAAGAGAATTATCAGCTATCAGTGCGAATATACGCTATATTACAATGCTTACCTCCTGCCTAAGCCTCTGCAGTAGGGGCCTAGAGGCTATTTTGCGTTGGCCGTATACATTTCAAACCGGGCAAGGGAGTTGCTTAGTCTCTTGACGGATCATGCAAGTTCAAAGATTCTTGTCACCTGGCTTATGAGCTTCAACATATGCATGCGACTTCGAGGCGAGCATCCCGCTATCATGATGGAGTTGGACATCCGTGAATGAAAACAGCTAGTTCTCTACCTCCTTGAACTCGTAAATGGGCATAGTCAGCATCATGAGTGGAGCATGCTCATTTGCAAAAGTTGAGAAACTCCGAAAAAGCCGGTGATGAGTCGATGACTAGCCACGCCTTCTTGTTATGCTGGCTGCCCTTCACCGCTACTCTGCGGTGTCAAGAACAAGCAGAGGTGAGTACCGTACAATACCATTGATTCACTGTCACCGGTGGCTCATATCAGAACAGGATTACTTTCACACCGGTGTCAGGATAGGTTCTCGTAAACACTTCACTGGACTGCAATGGTCAGAAACCCGACTTACAGTTTCCATTTCTGGGAATCCTTTCCCGGGACCTTTGATACCCCACATGGGGTCAGGTGGAAGGAAAATTCGCTGGCAGGCACTGACTTGGACGCAAAAAATAGCAACATCTTCCATGTTCAATAACCTTTTTTGGCTGGAAAATAAACATGGTATGGGTTTCCTGACAGTGAACGTTGGTGGATAGGGAAATGTGTTTTCGATGTATTAGGAAGCGATTAGATGAACTTCCGACATTGAAGTAAATGAGGTTGAGATCGTAGAGAGATTTAATTCGTGGCAAAATAGCAACATGACGTTTACGTAAACAGCGCAGCTTCCAAATCCATGATCCCCTGTGGCACCTCATAAATCACACTTGACGAACTAGCCGATTTCCACTTTTCCGACCACTCAATAACTTTGTGGACATCTCGACACACTCTGGGGATCGCGGTATCTCTCCCATAAAGCTCCGGAACAAGAGGCTCTACGTTGGTGTCCGCATTACAAAGGATACTCTGACGCAGGTAGTCGAAACAGCCTTCAGTATGATGTGGTAGCTCTGAGCGTTTGATGTTGCTACTGTTTGATAGATTGATTTCTGTGGCAGCGGCGTAGTATCCATGGTAAACAACGTGCTGGATTTTTTCAGTCAAATTTGAAGGAGATACTCAGATACCGAAGAGCTTACGAGACAATGCAACTGATGCCAGACTCCGAGGGTTGACGGTTCAGGGGCAAGAGTAGGATGTTCGACAAAGCCCCATTTTTCTAGAAATCTGTTAGAAGTGGCCCAAGAACTTCCTTTGATCACATCTCACCTGGGAAAAGAGCCTTCCATTGCATAAAATGTTCTTCTTGCGGCAACTTTGAAAAAGTTGTGTTCCATATCAACTTCGATTCAACCTCCCCACATGGTACTAGAGAAATAAAAAATCAGCTGAGAAATAAAACTGGTGTTTCAATTCTCACTAGGCAGGCCGCTATCAAGCTTCTCTTGGCTGGTGTACCGCCCTGCAAAGAAACCTAGAGACCCGAACATGATAGCAACACCAGTATTGATAAGCATCAAAGAGATTGCTGATGGGAAAGTCACGGAGCTAGATCTTCCCAAGCCCGATACTTCGAAGTCACTACTTTCATCGTTGAGTATAGGTATGAAGCCTGGTGCCTGGTGCTTGCGTCTGAAGAGTTTCTGAAATATAGCGAACATGATAACAGAAATGAATACTTGACAAAGACGAAGTCTCGTCAAGAAAATGGGGGTTCTTAAAGTACCTGCGAGCATAGAACAAACTTATGTGATCAGTCTCGGCTACAGCCCCTGTTTCAGGCTAGTCTGGCAGGCTTGGTCCGACGACACTCCAATCAATTTTTCTTTCAGTCTCACTGCGAACATTCAAGTCCTATAACTCCTGAAATTTGGAGTTCTTTCCCAACCTTTGAAAGCTGCTTTACCATCGGCGGGAACGCGGGCAAGACAAATACCCTCACGGACGTTGCTTTCAAGAACGCGACGGGCAGGGTGTTCAAAAGGGCTGAGCTGCTGCAGAGGAACAACTTCTCCAGGAGTCCTTCGGTTTCCAAAGCATTCAGCAGTTGCTGTCAGACTGTTGAAAGGGGCGTCGAGTCAGCTCTAAAGATGGCCGAGAAGTGCCTCAATACTAGCAACACCAATTTCGGCCCGGTGATTCACGAGCGTGATTGCCGTCCCGATTTTGATTTCACACTACTATTCGAGCAATCCATTCTTGCAATAGGTCCCACAGCTATACTGCTAGCACTTACTGGTCCTCGAGTTGCGCATTTGTGGAAAAACTCGCGGAAGACATTGCCAAGTAGCATACGCTACATGAAGATAGTTGGCCTCCCCTACCACAAGTCTTCCACAATGTCTAGCTAATCCTCTACCAGTCGATAGCCTCTGTTCTACTTGGGGCTCAAATAGCGCTTCTTGTGCTTTGGTCAAGATCGCCTTCAACCAAAGCGTCTATCCCCGCCGCTGCCCTCTCTGTAGCCGCCGCATTAGCCGTCCTGTTGCTTTCCGCTCTTGAGCACAGCCGAACCCTCCGACCATCTTCTATTCTCAATGTTTATCTACTCTTCTCAGCCGCGTTTGACGCAGTCCAAGTACGCACGCTCTATCTCCGCAAGAATGAACAAGCGATCGCTTCTTTGTCAGCCGCCACGGTTGGGATCAAGCTCATCTTGCTCGTTCTCGAGGCTCTGAGCAAGCGAGGTTTCTTGCAGGAGCCTTATTGCAGTTTTTCCCCAGAATCAACCAGCGGCATTGTCAATCGGTCATTTTTTTGGTGGCTGAGTCCTATCTTCCTGCGTGGAACCCGTAAGGTTTTGACCCTAGATGACCTTTTCGTGACTGACCAAGCTCTTCTATCTCGCTCGTGGCTTCTCAAAATGGAACATTCGTGGGATAAATGTGAGCAGTCGCGCGGAAATCTGTTTTCGAAATGCTGATAAAATGTTTAGACCGACAGTCTGGGCAATATTCGTTAATCTACGCCGTCCTGCATTGTTTCAGATGGCAATTTATAACCATGATGCTACCGCGCCTGGCTAAAATAGGCTTCACTTGGGCTCAGCCATTCCTCATCAGTTCCGTAATCAATAATCTTGTTAAATCCGATAACGTATCGGAGAATAGCGACCATTACGGGTTGATCGGGGCGACTGCTCTCATCTACGGTGGGATTGCTATCTCCACCGCGCACTACGAACACCTACTTTATCGTATGATTACATGCTTCAGAGGATCCTTAGTAGCGTTGATCTACGAGCAAACCTTACGCCTTGGGGCTGACCAAGATGAATTGGCAGCAGTCACGTTGATGAGTACTGACATAGATCGTCTCACCATGAGTCTTTCTTCCCTGAATGAGATGTGGGCACAAACTGTAGAGATAGCGCTTGGTATCTGGTTGCTTGAAAGGCAGCTCGGTTGGGTTTGTGTCGCGCCCATCACCATTGTCGTGGCTTGCGTCATTGCATCCATTCAAGTCAGCAAGTTCATTGGCTCACGCCAAAAGACTTGGATGGCAGCAATTCAGCGACGAGTTGCCCTGACATCTTCGATGCTCGCCGGGATGAAAAGCATTAAGATGATGGGTTTGAGTTCGGTGTTGTTCGACACCTTGCAAGCTCAGAGGACCAGGGAGCTAGATCTCTCAAAGAGCTTCAGAGTTTTAGGCCTTTACAGAATGTTGATATCGTTTGTACCCCCAATATTTGGCCCGTTCCTCACCTTCGTCATATTCGCAGGGCAGGCAGAGGCCCAAGGAAGTAGCCGCCTCACCACGGCCCAGATATTTTCGTCACTCAGCATTATATTACTGCTCACCGGTCCCGCCTCGACTCTGCTGCAGTCTCTTCCACTCATTGCCATGTCAACTGGATGCTTTGAGCGAATTCAAACCTTTTTGTGGTCAGCTAACTATGAAGACAAACGTATCCTCGACGCATCCGCTGAAGACAAAGCCGCTGTAGCCTTCGACAAAGTCAGTGTTTCTTTCGACAAAGAGAAACCCGATGTTCTCTCCGATATCACTCTGAGTCTACCCTCAGGCCGGTTCAACATGGTCCTTGGCCCCGTTGGGTCTGGAAAATCGGCATTGATCAAAACTGTTATAGGAGAGCTGCAGCCGTCGCGTGGTCGGTTGCACATCTCACAAAGACAAGTGGCGTACTGTGCCCAGTCCCCTTGGCTTCCAAATGGCAGCATTCAAGAGATCATATGTGGACCAGACATTTTCGACCCCAATTATGAATGGTACAATGAGGTCAAAAGAGCCTGTGCTCTTGACGAAGACATCTCATCTTTTGCCGAGCAAGATCAGACCTCAATCGGTAGTCGAGGAATCTCTCTGAGTGGCGGACAGAGACAGCGAGTCGCCTTGGCAAGAGCTGTATACTCCAGAAAAAGTATTATCGTTCTGGATGATATATTTAGTGCTCTTGATGCAAATACAGAAACAAGTATAGTGAGAAGACTTCTAGACCGTGATGGCCTTCTCCGAAAACTGGGCTGTACTGTGTTATTGGCAACACATTCACTTCGCCACCTAGAGTCAGCAGATAACATCATCGTTCTAAATCAAGGCAGGATATCAGAACAAGGAAGCTTCAAGGAATTGCGCTCTCGAGGAAGCTTCATCGGCAAAGTTCCTGTCCAGTTACAGCTACCTGAAGCAGAAGCAGAAGCAGAAGCTATCGGCACCGCCCCACAGAAGACCCCAAAGTCTTTTCTTGGGCCATCGGCAAATGATATCTCTGATCTCACACGACGAACTGGTGACTTATCAGTCTACAAGTATTACTTGGCCTCCATAGGCTGGTTCTGGTGTCTGGCTAGTGGTGCATCGGCATTTATGTACACAATCGGCGTGACTTTTCCAAGCCTGTGGCTGGGATGGTATGGCGACGGTACAGTGAAGAGCTATGGGCTTTTCGCCGGCATCTACGCTATTTCAGTAGTGACTGGACTGCTATTTGCGGCGCTCGATCTCCTTACGCTCTACATGCGCATCACACCAAAGTCTGGCGTTGGGCTTCACAAGAGACTATTGCTTACGGTCCTCCATGCCCCGCAGTCATTCTTCGATCGCACCGATTCCGGTGTTACACTCAATCGTTTCAGCCAAGATATGACACTGATCGACGGAAGCCTGCCTTCGGCATTGGTTATTTTTCTTACCAGTAAACCCCCTTCTGTTCTCCAACCTAACCAGACGCCGCTCACCTCTCCTAGCTGTATTCGAATGTCTAGCCAAACTTGCGCTGATTGCTACTGGATCTTCCTACATGGCGCTCAGCATTCCAGTTCTCGCCGCATGTCTCTATCTCGTGCAGAAAGTATACCTCCAAACTTCTCGCCAGATGAGGTTCCTCGATCTCGAATGTAAAAGTCCGCTGTTCACCAACCTAACTGAGACGATCGACGGCCTATCCGCTATTCGAGCTTTTGGTTGGGAACACCACTATAGCGACAAAAACATGGACCGACTTGACACTTCCCAGCGGCCGTACTATCTTATGTATTGTATTCAGCGTTGGCTGGGCCTCGTCTTGCAGCTTCTTACCGGCGCAATAGCCGTCCTCTTGGTAGCACTGGCTCTGAACCTCAGAGGAACTACTAGCGCAAATCTATTGGGTGTGTCACTGAGCAGTGTAGTGGGCTTCAATGAATCTCTCATCATGGCAATGATGTTCTGGACACAGCTCGAGACATCGCTTGGCGCGGTGGCAAGGCTGAAGACATTTGAGAAATCGACAGAGTCTGAGAACACGGTGGAAGAGACATTCTCTCCGGCACCAGACTGGCCCAGCAACGGAAATATCGAGTTCAAGAATGTTTTCGCGAGATATAGGTAATGGCCCGCCGGTTGATCTCGACTACTTTATGGCTGACGGTGCGTCAGACCCGATGAGAATGCCCTGCAAGATATTTCGCTGAAGATTTCCGCCGGTGAGAAGTTTGGCATATGTGGACGCACGGGAAGGTGAGTACTGAATTGGGATGCATCCAACAGGCTGACTTTAGGTATAGCGGGAAAAGCACGTTGGTTTCAGTCCTCCTCCGAATCTTGGATCTTTCATCAGGGACGTTGATGATTGATGATATTAATCTTCAGACGGTCCCGAGAGAGACTATTCGGTCACGGCTTATCACCATCCCTCAAGACCCATTTTTCCTGACCGGAACCGTTCGCCTCAATATGGATCCTAAAAAGTCTCTTGCAGACAAGGCTATCATTAACGCTCTGATCAAGGTTGATCTATGGAGAACTCTGGAAACCCGTGGTGGGCTAGACGCCGACATGAAAGATCAGCCCCTTTCAAAAGGTCAACAGCAATTGCTCTGTCTAGCGGGAGCAATTCTGAAATCCAGTAGCAGAATCCTTATACTCGATGAACCAACAAGCAATATGGACATGGAAACCGACGAGCAGATTCATGAGATCATCCGGAAGGAGTTTTCCAATCACACGAGTATTATTATATCCCACCGCTTGGGCAACATGATGACTTGTGACAAGATATGCGTCATGGAAGATGGATATATCGTTGAGTGCGGCAGCCCCCAGGAGCTCTCATCTCGTTCATCCAAGTTTAAGGAGCTCATGGGGGTGTAATGTAGAATATGCATACAAGAGACAGAATCGATGCTAGAGAGTTGTTCCAAGTTTTTGACTAGTTTTAAACCTATCCAGCCAAAAGAGCCAGGAGGCCTATCTGTTTGCCATCTTTTCTCGTTCAGTGTCACTAAAGGTACTATTCCAATCCCGCATCAGCGCTACTAGCTGGCCACAATAGCTCCGCTCTGCCTTCACATACGTCTTCCCATCTTTCCCTCCAAATGACCAAGCAATTGCATTCATCTCCTCGGTATCATACGACGGTGCCACAGCAAAGAAATTTCTCAGCGCGCTGTCAATACTTGGGAAAATGCCAACAGGGAGTTTCAAAGCGTAGTATCCAACCCGCTCAATCGCGCCGGTCGCCAATTTGAGCGTCACAGAGAAGGTGAAGCCTTGTGGATTCAGGAAAATCTTCATTTGTCCAAAATCTGCATCGGAAGGTGGGTCTGCTCCTGCTAGGGCGTTGAACTTGACGGCTTGCTCCCACGAAATCGGACCCTTCGCTCGGAAATAAAGGTTGACAGTGTCTTTTTCGTAGTCGACTGAGACATGGCGAACCCATCTGAGGTTTAGAGAATGAAATGTTGCTTGATGAATGCGGAGCGAGTCTGGGATTCCAGGTGCACTGAGAACATCGTCGAGGGGCCTGAGACCTTTCAGGAAGACCCAGGTCTTTACAAGGCCAGTGTTGGCATCAAAATCGCAGGATTGCTCCGGGGTCCCACCATACAGAGAGCTCCAGACGTTGACTAGAGTGGCCAGCTGGGTGTCAGGCTCAAGTAGTCCGGCATTGACGGCAAGTCCAATTGTGTCTATGGGCATTCTCTCATAGAATCGATAGTTTAGAGCACCTCCTCGTTTGTCGGTTGCCCTCCATAGGACTGCCCCGCGCCTGAAGCTGGCAGAAAAGGTCTCGAGACACGCTCGAGTGACACTTTCAGAGTAAGGGGCTCCAAGAGCCGAAGTAGTTTGTCTGATATCTGCTAGAAACTGAGACGGATTGAAGGTTTCATCTGGATTGGACCTCTTCGTCAATGAAGATATCAACTTGCTAAAGAACCCTCCCATGATGTAAAACACGAGTGCTTCAAGTTGCACTTTCTTGAAGTCGGGTCGAACACTTCTCTTTTGGGAGACGAAGTACAGGACAGACAGGGTAAAAGCTGGAGGTACTATGTAAAGCACGGGGTTTTATCTGCTCGTGTGACATATATATATAATTAGTGACAATTGGCTGACTGACCTTGCCAAGGCCCCTGGGTGGCTGGATGAATGAGCGGTCTGGATACATCACTGAATCTTTTCCCTGACTCCGGTATTCTACACCCAACCCGAATTCGCTAATCCCACGGCACTAGCCTTCCTAATGCCTGAATGGGCTACCGATGGGACTATTCTACAAAAAGAGAGAAAAAAAGAACGAAGCACCCTTGGATGCAGTCATGTAATCGCCTTCCTAAACCGGTCCTGGCTTCGAAGCTATGCGTTGTCAGTTTTTTTACACCCCGCCTATCTCCAAACATTCTAACATTCTATCAGAAAGCCGCACACACCTCACCGCAGTACTGAGTTCTAGTAAAATCTTCCAGGCATATGGCACCTCGATGGCAGTCTTCGGTGGTCTCTTGGTCGGGCAGACCCAAACGCGTACGGGAGAACCTCGAGGACCAAGAGGAAAAGCTAACCGATGGCGAGAGAAGAGCAAAACCAATTTGGGATTGGCGCTGGAGCCTTCCATTTGGGCTCGCTGTATTCATACTTCTCATCGTCACCATCGCACCCCCGCAGCTAGTCGGACATCCCTCATCGCCCCCAACTCTTACTCACGATATCTTTCCGTCGGAGTTCTGTATGTTGGCCCTCTCTTTATCGAGCTGCCACTGACCTTGACTAGTCGACTGGCCGACAGTTGATTATAAGGAGATATTCTTCACGCCTCCCGCATGGACTGGGCAACATGCCTTCGACGAAGCGGTATATGATGGCCCTCCGACAGGAAAGGCCAACTTGATGTGGCATGAATTGATGGATGGTGATAACCCGAAATGTGTAGGGACCTTAATAACACGAATTGACAATCTGCAGTTGGCATCATGTCTCTCAGTGAGGAGCGAGCCCGGTCTCTGCAAATTCCTACCGCGAAGGCCTCCGACTCTGACCAGACGCCGCTGGTGCAATTAGATGTGGTAAGTGATTCATGCCTTTTCCGTCTGAAAATTGAACGCCTGTACCTATTGTCTGGCTCAATATTGAACTGATGGGTATTCAGTTTCATCAACTCCACTGCCTGAATGCTCTCCGCAAGTTCGTGTTCGCAAAGCCAACAAGAGAGGAGAGTGACTGGTCGAAGGATCTAGTTCATCTTAGTGAGTGGCGCTGCCGCAAATTCTCGCTCGATACTGATACTTTACTCAGACCACTGTATTGATCAGCTCAGACAAGTGAGTTTCCCGGAATAACCACAAGATTTCAGGCTGACACGGGGTATCCAGTCCCTGATGTGCCATTCCGACCTGTCCGTCATTTACCATATTCCCCGTCCTCCAAAGGAAAGGTCTCCTCAGGTACCTACGTGGAAAGCCAACTTCTCGGCACCTCATACTTGCCGCAACTTTTGGGCTCTGCATGACTGGGCAAAGAAATATAACACAAGTGGATTCGAAATCGAAAGATGGAATGATGAAGAGTTTTTGTAGTAAGAATGCAATACTGTGGCAGAGTGAATGAGAACTAGCATAATCGAACAACTTTTAATATCCTGCTGGTTGCCAGTGTGACGTTATTATCATTCATTTTTGCTTCCTTTTCGAGTCGGTGACTATGTAGGAAGGCCAGTGGAGTATAGACGGGTAAAATACAACTAGGCTGTGCAATAGGGCCCTGGCCCCTGGGGCCCTACGACCTACCCCGCCCCATTCCTCAAAATTGGATGGAGAAATTCAATTTGCTATAAAGATTAAAAGATTCAAATTGCAATTAGGGCCCTATAGGGGCCTATGGGGGGAAACTTCTGTAGGGGTTAGCACACGTGATTTACCCCCCTTAAATACAAATTTTGGTTGTATGAACTACTTACTTCCCAAGTAGTAACCCGATTTGACTGTTAATTAGAACAAGTTTTGATTTTCACAACTAGGTACAATATAACGATCAGTGTTTTACAGATAAATGGACAAATTATTGCTTAAGATTCTAGAGATATCGGGAGCTAATAACTCTTCCGCAGCCGACGAGGTTCAGAAGCTCAAGAAAAGAAAGCAACAGAGAAGAGAACCGCAGAGGGGGGAGAAAAAAAGACACAATTGTGAATAGTTACACTATTGCCTGATTGAAGTTCAAATACAAAGCCTTATAGTATTGAGCACCACTTCACCATTTCGTCAGTTGTGGTTATCAATGCCCCGCAATGGAAGATCACCTGGAGTACAATCGAAACTCTTTCGCTATCTCTCCATCACATATCGACTTTGAAGATTTTATGCTGGATATATAATCTCATAAAAGCAATCTCTATCTGCATTCATCTCACAACCTTCAGCGCCACGGGGAACGGCTCCCTCTCCCACAACGCATAAGTCACCTGATTCTCAAAGATCAACATATTCTTCTCCTTCTTCCCGCCCACTATCCTCTCTGGAAACGTCAAATCGAAATTAAACAAGATACGTGTAAGAACCAGACGCATCTCCGCGTACGCAAGGTTCACGCCGATGCAATTTCTCGGACCGACAGAAAAAGGTTGCACGACACCCCTCTTGTCATTCGCGAATGTCGAGCTGTCGAATTGAGGGTCGCCGGCTGTAGGTTTGAAGAGAGGCGAGTCTTCGGAGAGCCAACGCTCAGGGATGAAGGTGTCTGGATGAGCGAAATGGGCTTCGTAACGGTATGCTGCGAATTGAGGCACGCCGACGAAAGTGTTGCCTGGGATCGCGATTCCGCAAATCATGTCACCTTCAGGGGGTACAATGCGTGGAATCTGGGTTGGCACGGGTGGCAGTAATCGGAAGGCTTCTTGGAAGACTGCTCGGAGATATGGTAATTGCTCCAGTGCATCCAAGGTCATCTCAGTCTCATTGTTGAAAGTGCTTCGTACCTCATTTACTAGTTTCTCCAGTTTGGCTGGATTCCGCATCAGCAGGTTCGTCGTGCCAGTTAGCATTGTGGAAGTGCTCTCTGACCCCGCCAGGATGATAATTGCGGCTGTTGCTTGGAGCTCCGGAAGGCTCAGTCCCTTTTCGTCATTCAGGGTTAGAACATGCGAGAATATATCCTTGCGGTCTGTCTCCTTGTCGATTCGCCGTTGCACTTTGTCGCAGCTCAATGCAAAATGCTCTTCCGCCGCCTTGTGAGCAGACTTTGGGAGAAGCGCGAAGAGAAGCCATGAAAGCCAGGGGTAGAAGTTTATGCTGGCTAACAGGGCTCCATCTTTCAGGTGCCCGAATAGGAAAGATACCCACTCGTGGTATGTTTCTCTCTGAAGACAGTCGAAAGGCTCGCCGAAGCCGAGATCTCCCTTTCCAACTCATCAGCTGACGCGCTCAAACTTTACGAGGGCAACTTACAATAATGTCAAAAGTTGTCCAATTATAGTAATCTTTGATATCCACAAGATTTCCACTCGCTGCATGTTTCTTCAAATGGCTGATCAGAGCATCAATATACGAAAGCATAATATCCTCCTGTTGCTTCAAAGCCCGCAGACTAAAAGCAGGAACGAACGGTTTCCGCATTCTCGGATGATCTTTCTCCTTCGCATGAATCAAAGAAAGAACTCCATTCGGTGCCGGTGGCGCCCAAATCGGGTTTTTGGTCATCTCCCTGTGGCCGCGCTTACGGTGACCGTAGATGTCTTGCCATGCTTCAGCATGAATGAAAGACAACTCATTTGGTGCGAGCCGCACGATTGGACCGTACTTGTCGTGGAATCTTTTGGTGTCGTGGACGAGACGCCCGGACTGGAGTGACCATGAGAATGGGAGGCGGTAGAGAGTCCATAGTAAAGGACCTGGATATTTGGATAATGGGTGAAGATAGTAGTTGTAAAATCCAAGTCCAATATTGTACTAATTCTCATCATCAGTTCATGTTTACGGCATTGACCGATTCACAACTCACAATGATGAAAGCAACGACAAGAGTAGCTAGACCTGTCGAGAATGAAGGAGGCGATGGGCTCACGGAACGAATGTAACTTATGAGATCGTCCATTGTCGAAGTGGAGGGGAGAATGGAATATTTCTCCTCTTCCGCGTTTATGGGACGATGATCGCACGTCAGGCCAAAAAATATATACAGTAGTACATCTACGGCGTGAGTGTCCGCCGCACCTTCCCTGTCACTGCTGCAGGAACTGGTAGTAGTCAGGGGGCTGCGATGAGTGGACGGTCCTGTTTGTCAAAACTCTAAAGGGTACCGATTGAACGGTGAGACACGAATTGCTTACATATCCTGCTTTTTAATTTACTTAAATGGTGAGATGAATTTACAGCATTTTAGTACTTTGCATAAAATGTTCTCGAAGCTAAGTGGGGGGAAATCAGAGGGTCCACGTTCAGTTCCAGAACGTACTGATCCATGATGTTTTTGGCAGCTGAAAATACTTGCTGCTTTACGAGGCTTTTTACGATGATAATAAGTGCGTATTTGCTTATTTTATTTTACTAAAACCAGCTCGGGGTTCTCGGAGTTGATGAGGAAGTTCGACAAGAAAAAGCGGCAAGCAGATCGGCAGCCTCGCTGCAGGGAGCAGGGATCGCGAAGCTCAAGAATAGGGCGGCGCAGCAGCCTGCATTTTTCCTCCTAGTGGGAAAGTAGTGGAATTCTCAACGTTGAAATGGGGGCTGGCGATTTAGACCCCGCATGGCAATTTTGGAAACCAAGACGCTGGCATCAGCACGCTCAAACGCCGACTGATGTCAGCGGCCCAGCTACCTGATAGCAAGCTCCTACCTTAAAGCAGGGGTGCGGTTGAACGGGACGAGGTGATGCTGGTGGCAGCTGCTGTTCATGGAATAATGTCAATGGGGCAGGTCAAGGATCGATCGCCGAGACTGAAACCAGGAAACCCAATTCGACTCCATAGTAAGTAAGCCCAAGGGCGCTTCCATGCATTGGACTGGCAGTAGGGAGTCAGAATGTGTGGAAACAACTCACCGAGCATCGGATTCAATCCAATCTCGTACTCCAGCCAGCTGACTCTCTCCGTTCAAGCAGTGGACCCTTGAATGGAGTTGAAATGTCCAAGTCAGGCCATAATCTGGACCCTTCAACCCATCATCAGGGTCTGGCGAGTCCGAAGCTAATTCATGTCAGACTCAGAGATTAGACTTGGTACCTCGTTCCCGGATCCCATTGCTCGAATCAAAATTATAATCTCAAGTTGAGCTCCATAATCAACCCATGAAACAATCGTGATGAAGCCGAATTTTCCAACGTCTCCGGAGATGTTGTCCCTCGGGGACCTATCAATCGTATCCTCGCCGATAGTATTTTGTTCCATCGAGGAAATAAGTACTGGTCCCTGCAAGATGGGTGGATCCACAAACGGGACGAGACTTCAGAACGGGGCCCTGCTTAGTTCTGAAATGAACTGTGAAGCGCAGCCAAGCAGGAGGTAATTGGGAAGAGCTTGGACTGCCTAATCGCACCGGGAACCTCCCCGCCTTTTCTCAACGTGGAAATCGACGATCTTTGAACCATAACATCTTACTGCCATTTTGTTTGATTTTGGCACGTCAAGATAGCTTCAACATCTATCCTATATAGGCCTCACCGTCATGTATCCTTCCAATAGTACGCTGCCGGCAGTTCACTCTGTCCTGCAGAGTCCTACAGTTCATGATGATACGTCTAGATGGCCACTGGTTTCGAATGGAATTTATATCTTGTCTTTCATAATCTTTGTCCGCATGCTTGGCAAGTCTCTTCTGGCAGATCCCGGAAATGCTAAGGTTGATGCACCTGTTGTTGGACCAAAGAACTTGATACTTGCGAGATTTACTTTCTTCAAGAATGCGATATCTTATGTTGAGAGCGGTTACGCAAAGGTACATTCTCCCAATGCTAGCCTTGAGCAACTTTAATTCTAATCGACTAGTAGTACAAGAATGGCATGTTCAAATTATCTGGGCAGGATATTCTCGTTATCCCAAACAAATATGTTGACGAGCTTCGAAACATGCCGGATGAGAAACTCAGTTCCATCCAAGCGAATATCGACGTAAGTTCAAGACTTCAACAAATAGTATTACCAAACGCTAATCAATCGCGGGGTTAGAACTTCGAAGGATTATACTCAACTACCAGCATTTTATTGGAAGGCCATCTGCATACGCGGACGATCCAAACCAGGTTGACACCAAAGCTTGCATCGTTGGTCCCAGTAACTCAGAAGGTATTGCTCAAAGGGTTTAAAAAAGAACTCCCAGCGGAGAAAGGTAAATTTGAAATCCTAAAACTGCTTTGGTAATTAAACTAAAATTGATAGATTCCTATGTTGATATCCCCGCATTTCACCTCATCCTTCGTCTAGTATCTTATGTCGCAGCTCGCCACTTTGTGGGCTATCCTTTATGTGAGAACGAGGAATGGATCTCAACTGCCCTCAAATACACGGAAAACGCATTCAGAACCATCATCTTCCTTCGTATATTTCCTGACTGGCTGAAACCTTTGGTATCCTTCTTCATCCCGTACTCCTGGAAGGTATCAAGTGCTCTCAGAAACGCCCAGAAGATCATCATTCCCATCATCAATCAGCGAAGGAAGGAGGCGGCTGAGGCTGCCATCTCCAAAGACCCAAATTATGTTAAGCCGGATGACTTTTTGCAGTGGATGATGGAAGGCGCTAACGAGTATGATGGGCAACCTCACAAGCTTGCTCATCGTCTCCTTATTCTCACTCTGGCCGCCGTTCACACGACTTCGATGGCAACCTGTCAAACGTTGTTTGACCTCTGCGCTAGACCAGAGTATATGGAACCTCTACGAGAAGAGCTCGACGAAGTGATGAGAAAAGACGGAGGCTTCACCAAGCAAACTTTGACGCACCTGAAGAAGCTTGACAGTTTCATGCGGGAATCACAACGTCTTAACCCGCCTAGTCTACGTGAGTTCCTCTCATATCTACTTCTAAATAATACAACTGACACGTCCCAGTTGGATTCAAGCGCTACGTCCGTGAACCCCTCACTCTATCTGACGGTGTAGTCCTCCCAACAAACACACACCTCATGATGCCCATTTACCCCATAGTCATCGACGAGGTCAACACCCCAGATCCCATGACTTTCGATGGGTTCCGACACTACAACAACCGCCAAAAGCCCGGCGAAAGCAATCGCCACCAGTTCGCTACTACTTCAAACACCAACTTACATTTCGGGCATGGGAAGTTCTCTTGCCCGGGTCGTTTCTTCGCTGCGAATACCATCAAGATGGTCATCTCGAACATGCTACTGGGTTACGACTTTCAGTTCGAGGGTGCTGTTGATGGTGTTGGTGAGAGACCTCCGAATGTTAGGTTACACGAATACGTGTTCCCGAATCCTGAAGCCAAGGTTTCATTCAAGCTGCGCCAGGGGAACAGCGAGCTGTGAGCTTTGAAGAGGGGTCGGTGGTTGGATCCAGGCTTGCAGTATGCCAGCCAAGTGAGTAACTGTGTGGTCAGTTCATGGAGTTGATCGGAGTCTGGAGTGATATGTGTTTTCAGCTATATACCTTTGCTATAGTTTTTCAAGGTCAGATCTTAGAATTCATAACTTGCATATACAAACCGCTCACATACATTTTTAAACCTGGTGACGTATGCTGCTCCTTAGCGGAAGTCCCGATCGATCTGTAGAGCGAAGGATCATTAAGATTTCGAAGCTTGTGGAGTCATGAATCGCCGATAGTCACTAACATCTTCTTCGCAATCTAAGACAGCTTTTTTACGTAGAATGTCCTGCATGCCATGCCCCGCCATATCCCAGTACCGAAGGATTCGTTTCATCTATCGTTGGTGGCCAGACCTACTCCGTACCACGAGAGGCAGTTGAAATGACCTCTCTAGGAAGTGAATCATGGTCATCAGACGGAATGAATCCAAAGGCTTGCGTCGATGCTCTATTTCGTTGAATTTCGATCTGGGGATTTGAACTGAGTTACCCTGCGAGAAAGTACCTCATTTCAAAGCTTTTAACTTGAAGTGATTTATATTTTTATTGAAAAATTATATTCGTACGGTAAAACAAGACCCCTGGTATCCTAGACAGTACGCCGGCCTATTTACAGCAGAAACGCCCGTTACAAAAGAAACTCAATTACCCCTCCTAGTGTGCAACACCTGGAACTACGCTCTTCTTCATTGGCGGGTTGTCCATCTCATAATAACCCTGTTCCGCATCCCTAAGTGGGACCTCCATTGAGTGTGCATCCACGCTCTTGAGGGAGGACCCATTGGTGCTAGCAGATACGCCAGAAGCCTGGATCTTTGACCAGTTTTGCTTGCTTCCCTGTGTAGAATCCCCTTTATTGGACCGGAGTAGAGATCTGAGAGAGGACAAGCCGAAGCCGCTCGCCTTGCCCTTGATGATAAGACCCTGCATGACCGGCAAGCATGCGCAAATGATGGCCAGCATGGGCTCTAAGACTGTGAAGACGTAGGTCATGACTAAATTGTATGTGAGATCGGGGGAGCCGCCCTGGTTTCCGGCTCTTAAAATTGGGATACGGGCGATGGACATTGCGGTTGCGCTGGGATGTATTAGAATGGGAAGATATCAGTGGGTGGTGGATAACTTACAGAAGACCCATCAAGAAGACAATGCTCAAACCAATCTTCTTTCTAATTGGCATCTGCAGACCCCAAACTTGAGCCTGTGGCAAAAGTAGAACAGCAATATCCGAAATGATGTTTGTCACCGAAGTAGTGATACTCGTCGTATAAGTAGGTGCGCAAGATGCAGTCCAGTAAGTGTGGATGGGGTGGCATCCGAGTAAAACCGCAAGATAGACACCAATGAACCATAAAACAATCCAAACTGCGATTCCGTAGATAGCCCAGTTGAAAGCCTTGCCAGAAATTCGGAAGATGCGATGGTAGAGTGCTAAGATGGACAATTTTGCGAGCGCGAGGCATGGCGCATAGAAAAGTTGAAGCGCGAAGTTGGTTTTGCCGAAATGGATCAGGTCTTCCATTGGCACTGCGATGATGTGTTTCCCGACTCCGAATCTGGCAGCTGTACAAGTTTGTTAGAAATTGCCTTTCAGAATGATTGATTCCATAAACTTACTCAGACAACCCGTTATCACAAGTCCAATTCCGAAAAACTTAGCGAAAGTGTTAGTAATTAAATTTGCGCTGAAGTCTGGCTGGCTCACCATAGATGCAATGATCAAATAATCATCGAGACCAAGTACAATTCTGCTAGATTTGCGAGCAATTGGTCGAAGAATCACACAAATTAGAGCAATGATGCCGAAGACCGCTAGGGGAACGATTTGCTGGTATCCCCGGTTGTCATTGATGTGCTCCATCTCGTACTGAATCTCTTCCGGTGAGAGAGTCGACATGGTGGCGGTTGGTATTGATGTTGAACTTGGGCGGGATTATCGAATTTGTCCTTGAGCCGTTGGAGTTTGAGACGGGACAGCGAGATAGAAAACTCGAAAATGAAGATGTCTTACAACAAGCATAAGCAGAGAAATTTGCGAGAGGGGAAATGAAGTTGCTTTATCGAGTAGGGCCGCTGCCTTGGGAAAGACGATCCCTGGCCATAGTGGAATCAGTGAATGCAGGAATAGAATTTCGTGGGGCAATCATTACTGCAGCTAACTACTACCTCCTGCCACCGAGGGGCGGAGCGCTGTACAGGGCAAAGAAGCGTTAGAATCAACCTAATTTCAGCGTCTGGCGCCTGGGCCACCCGCAGGTCACCCTGGTTTTGAGCTCCCCACCGAGTTGATTTCCAGGCGACACTATCGGCAGCAAAGAAAATGCCCGTTCCCCGGCGCCTCTGATTGGACGTAGGATTCGATCTCCGCAACCTTGGGAACGTGGTAGCTTGTACTTCTAGTTTTACTATCTATAGCACACCATTTTTGACTCTCTGAATAGAAAGCGGCAGAGCACGAGCACGACGACATTGGCGTTTAGCTTTTCTATTTTTCTTGTCTTCTTCGACTTTTCACAAGGTTACACCCTTCCTCTACGAACGAAGGAAGAAACAATACAATGTCTACTCCCAAACCAATTTTCGGTGCAGCGTTGCTAGGGATGAGTTTCGACGATGCAGAAACAGTCACTGAGGTTCTCGATATTTTGAAGGACTGCGGGGTCACCCAAATTGACACAGCCCCCCGATATCCACCATTTGAGCCTGGGAAATCAGAAGATTTACTCGGAGAATCTCAGGCTGTTTCCAAAGGATTTTTGATTGATAGCAAAGTACTTGCCAAACCTGGAGGTGGCGGGGAGCTTGAAACAGAGTCTCTCACCAGTTCGATTGCAAACAGCCTGCTCCGTCTTGGATCTAAGCAGGTGAGCTGTCTCTTTCTTTTCCCTCAAGTGCCACTCGCGTCATCTTTCCAGCCCACTTGATAGTGTTATTTTCTCTTTTGCTCTACATTGAAGCCTGTAGTAACACACTGGTATCTGCAGCTTGAAGTGTTCTACTGCCACAAATGGGACCCCAAAACGCCACTCGAAGAGCAGACTGCCGGATTAGATAAGAACTACAAAGAAGGCTTATTTAAGAAGGTGCATCGCCCTGTAAATCACGCCCTCGTTCGTAAAGGCTGACATTTAAAAGCTTGGCGTAGTGGGATTTGAGCCAGACCAGCTGCAGGCCTTCCTCGACGTGGCGTCCAAGAACAACCGCGTAAAACCTACGGTGTATCAAGGAGAGTACAATATTCTCACTCGCGGATTGGAGAAGAAGATCCTCCCGTTACTGCGGGCTAACGGTATTTCCTATTATGCTCATTGTCCTTTGGCGGCCGGGTTCCTGACGGGAAAATTCACGAATGACCAGCATGCTGGGACGCGGTTTGCAACTGATCACCCTCTGCACCAGGTCTTCCATAGCCGGTACGATGTCCCGGCTTTGCACGAGGCGGTAAAGACTCTTGAGAGAGTGGGGGAGTCTCGTGGCATCTCCGTGCGTGATGCCTCATTGAGGTGGATCTTCTATCACTCGGCGCTGCGAGGCGATGATGGCATTATTACCGGCTGTACGACACTGGAACAAATCCGTGAAAATGCAGAGAGCGTTGCCTGTGGCCCCCTCCCAGATGACATGGCGGAAGTTGCAGAGCAGATCTGGGCTGCGTTGAGTGCTACTAGGGGAGATCTGTTGTAGTCATAGACTAATTCAGCCATAGCCTCTTGGAACACTTGAAGAAACGAACCACTGGGCAACATCTTAATGCACAGACATGATTCGTAAGAACACCGAACAGGCAAAGAGGAGATTGCTTAGACTTGGGCTAGCTGAATTGAAATGCTCATCCGCCTTGGCAGAAGGCTTTGCAGAACGCAGGTGGCTGGCAGCGGACCGGCCATGGCAAAACCCTATCCTTTCCGCGGCCCCCAAACACACGATATCACCAATCGTTGACTGTAAAGAACGAGCCAAAAGGCTTGTGAACGTCCCGCTCGAGATGCCAAGTTTTCCACACCGTTTGGATCGAGATGTGGTTCCAAACGGCAGCTTCTTTCGTAAAAGCGCCGGGCAGGCAAGAGCTTACTGATTGTAGCAAGCGCTCCGAGCCTAGACGCATGTCAGATGTAGCGTGCGTCGTCCACCCACGTAATCTGACTCGCAAGCCTATCCATGGTCTGGTGGAGAGCGGGGATAATGACCAGGGGGCTTATCTGATGCATTTACCTAACATGAAGTAAGGCTGAGGCGTAGCTGATCCCTTGAACTGTGGGCGTGGTTACGTGGCCCGTTGAATGACTGTTTAATATAATTCCCTGTTAAGATCTTCACCAGTGGTCGCACAGCATACGACTTTAATGAAACTTCGGAGCACGAGTGCCGTTAAAACGGCGGCCGCCTGCCAAGTTGTGAGATGTCTGAGTCTTTCTAGTGCATTAAAAGCAGCGAGGTCTACTTCCGGAAGCGGGGGCTACCGAAGATTCGTTGAACTTAAAATTGACTACTGCTGAGGCTAGTGGACGCTCCAAGATTGACAACTCTAGTTGCCTGTTCAGAAATGGGTCGAAGTACGAAGTACTACTAGCGCCCCTCGGTCTTAGTAGGGGTCCTGCAGCAAATGGTATCAATGCCCTCGTTCATGGTCCTATGGAGTCTGTAGATCGGCCGGAGATTTCATGATACCTGAGCTCAGGGATGAACTCAATATCAGCCTCGTCAGGACTCAGGTGGGTTTACGAGGAAATTGGGGTGAATTTTTGTTCGGCGCCCAGACGCTCAGAAGAAGAGTTCTATGGCATGGAAGTCCTGTTATGATTCTTACGAAGTGAAAGATTGTCCTTTTCATGCAACCCTCGGCGTTGAGAATGGCGGGTCGGGTTTCAAAGAATGTTCCCATTCAGTAGTAGCGGGCCGGGAAGCTTGGATGGGCCAGCGATGCGGGGTCCCGACGGCACGTTTGTGGATATTTATTTTGTTATTGTTTTGTTTTTTCACTCTGGACAACAGAAAACATTCCAAAATGCAAAGACTAGTCGTCAAATAATCATAAAACCAGAATCTGGTCATTCCTGGGGCTGGTAAATCCGAGGTCCTCTATGCTGGATTTGCGAGTCACAGTACCCCACCCCACTAAACCACCTCTGCCTCAATCACACCTTCTGAAACGCCATCCGCGGCCTCATAAACATTGACAACCTTGAGGCCTGCATCAGATAACATCTGCTTCCATTGCTCCTCGGTCCTCTCCATCGTAGCGCATAGGGTCATCATGTTGAAATCTTGTGTAACTACCCAGGTTGAAGCTCCGCGGTCCGGTACAATCAACTCATGCACGAAGAGCTTTGAGTAACCTGGTTTCATGGCTTTTCGGATCTCAGTGAGAATGGTGAGACACTTCTCTGCCGGCCAGTTGTGCAGGCATTGACGAATGTAGTAAGCTCGGGCACCTGTCAAAATTATTAGGAAAATCCCAATTTCACATGAAAGTGCACCATACCTTTGATGGGTTGTTCGGTAAAGAAGTCGTGACCGATGATCTCAATTCCCTCGGCCTTGGGTGCGTTTTGAACTGTGCTTGGAAGGTCCTCGACGATGAATTTACCTGGCAGGTCAGGTAACGCAGCCTTGAGCGCGATTGTCTTTTGGCCATATCCACCTCCAACATCAACCCACATAACCTTCTCTCCAGAAGCATCGAATCCGGTCTCGAGTTTCTCCTTGATTGGGATGAGGTCCTGGATTAGAGAATTGCCCTCACCCCAGGTGCTCATCAGTGTCCCAAAACCTCGACCTGATTCTGGTTTGGACATCAAAATTCCAATGAGATCCTTCCCCTTCGCATCAAATGCCTTTTGCACCGCAGTGTTTGTCGGATCGCTCGGGCTTTCGTACCCGTTGGCGGCAAGCCATCCGGGCAAGGCTTGGTAAGATGGGTTGAGGAAGTCGGCGCTGGATCAACCTGTAAGTACGAATACATGTCCCCCCCAAAATTCGAGCCCGAGACATACCAGTGAGCGAGGCCTTCAGCAAATGTTGGGTTGGCAAATAATTCATATGTTGGTGACAAAGTATACTTCCCTTTGCCTACCTCTTTGACTGCACCACTTGCTGCCAAACTACGGAGAACTCGGCCTGCAGATACCATTAAAATCTCTCGCATTAGAATTCAATATCTGGGACGAACTGAGTATGACTGGTGTGGCTTTGGTTGCTGTGACCAATTGGTCTAAGGATTTGGTACCCTCCTTCAAAAGGGCAAAGAGCTTCAGATCTATGGCGATTCTGACCGTGATGCTTTCGACGGGCTTCAGTAATAATCAGCATTCTGAAATACAGTTTCAAGATAAATCGTGAGCTGAAATTAATCTAACCTGAGAGAGAAGAACTCGCGCTACAACATCTTCTGGCTTTTCGAGGGCAAGAGAGGCCTTTTTGGCTGCAACAGAAAGCTGTGTACGTAAAGTTGCATCATTCGCAAGCTCGGCAGGTGGATTTTCCACCAGAGCTTCAAGCTGAGCGAGGAGCTCTTTAGCTGGGAGAGGAGCCATGATGTAAAAATCCAAACGGAGACTCGAGCAAGTAGGAGTAGATGCTTCAACAAAAAAACGCGATAGGAGTTGGTGTTGGTTTAAGTGAGCTTCAGGACGGACACCAAGTGAGGGGTGAGAGACGGTGTCTGACTTGCGTTGATACAGGGATGGCACAGGGGCTAGCTGCCGTCGTTAGGCCTGTTTCTTCACTGCCGAACCCCGATAGAGGCTGCAACAACGCCCGTTCGTCATTTGCGCCGCAGACTCGCAGTCACATCCAGATGTTGAGAGGCAATTAAAAATAGCTGCAAGTGTTCCGCTGCCTGCCGTTTCAAATACCGTCCGTTAAACCCTTGGCTAAATCAACGTCACCCAATAAAATTTTCGAACTCTTGTCTCGTCGTGGGCTTCCTGAGCACGAAACTTTTGTTCCAAATCGCCCACCACAAGAACAGCTTCACGAACTCAAGTGCAGCTTCCCTTCGATTCAAAACAAAAGACAAGACAAGCACGATGTCTAACCTGGTCACATTTGCCGTTCCTGGCGAGTACAAGTAAGCCCTTCATTCGCTCAGCCGCCGACCCCACTCACACCTGCCTTTTCTTCCAGATACGTGCTCCTCACAGCTACCCTTTCCACCTTCATCACGAGCTTCCACACCCATCTCACAGGCAAATACCGCGCGCCCGCCAAAGTCACCTTTCCCAACGCGTACGCGACAGCTGTTGAAGCTGCAACCTCGCCCGAGAAATACCGCTTCAACTGCGCGCAAAAAGCGCACGCGAATTTCACCGAGAACCATACCTCTTTCGTGACCGTGCTGCTCATTGCTGGGTTAAAGTACCCGAAGATATCTGCGGCTTTGGGGGCTAGTTGGATTGTGGCGAGAGTTCTATATGTATTGGGGTATACGAGGAAGTACAATGCGGAGGATGGGAAGGGGAGACATTGGGGAAGTTGGTGGGCGCTGCCCCATTTGGCACTGATGGGGTTCGCGGTTGCTTCTTCGCTGCAGAGTTTCTAAAGGGAAAGTGCGACTACGAGTCTTGGGTCCGTCGGGTTGTAATTGTATTTTGATCGCGGTGGCACTGTAAATATGGAACATTCCCTAGTCTTCTTCAGATGATATCACGGGTCCAAGTTCTCATTGTCTGATGTGCAGCATTTGGCACATTTTGTTTCCTGCACAATTTCTGTATTCTACTTCGTCTTCTGCGCGATACAAATAAGTTTTCCTAATTGTATAGCTGCACCCTGCTTACACTCTTCATGCGACTCTCTGATTAATTTCAAGTTGGTGGCCTCCTGCTCAGTTCCTTTCAGTCTGGTGGTTGAAAACTCTTCCAAGGTGAGCAGCCATCTGGTGATATTAGCGCAGCTGCTCCAATTTAGAAATCTAAGGGGTGTTTACGTTTCGTACACCCAGCGTCGAAGCATCGGAGGGTCTTCATGATTTCTCAAATCGACGTTTTCAAACCCATTACTTTCAAGGGTGGGCGTCAAGTTCAGAAACCAGCTGGATACTTTGTCAGTAGAAGCTCAAAGGATATTTCTCTTTTGAGCTTACTCGTCCTTTCCACGATGCCGTTTTGAGCCCTCGTGGATGTATTCGAGAAGAGCCTCCATTGCAGGGGCTTTGGCCGCGGGGTCAACTTGAACGATGTGATTTTTGGTATTATCTACTTCTTCCCATTGCAACCAACCACCAGGCTCTAGAGACATGGTATTTCAGCAGTGTATAAGCATTGTATTATCAGTCAGTTACTCACTCAACATTTTATACACATTTCGAATCACCGCCGATGCATCATTATCTTTGACATTGATCATGAACAACCTGATGTGAACGACATCATACTTCCCATGTAGTTCCTCAGGAACATCCTCAAAGGCATTCCAAACGGAAAAGTTCAGATTCGAAGGCATCCATTGCTTCGGCGGGCACTGAGAAATGTCGATATCAAAGCCATCAAGCTGAATGGTAGAAGACTTCAGCTCCAATGCAAGCTGGGCCAACCAGATTCTATGAAATTATCAGAGTGCTTTCATTGGGGAGCCATACGAATCTACTGCTTACCCAGTACCAGTGCCAATATCCGCAATTCGCGCGTTTCCAGAAAGCGCCGGAATACTAGGGTGTAGTATGTAACCTAGTGAGTCTTTCCACATCTGTGACTGAAGGTTCAGCCTACCATATGGCCACAGTCAGCTCGCACATCGCAATATCGGGAAAAGAGGGGTAGTGGACGACCTTGATGAGGCGAGATAGTCCCTGCGAAGGGCATAGCCATCGGATTTGGGCGGTGCAGACATTTCTTGGTGATCGATTTCAGCATATTGCTCTTGAGCCCGGAGCTAGGTATGTATGTGAAGTGACGACAGGGAAGTTTATTAGTTACAAGGGCTTAATGCGGCAATAGGGAGGCGCCCCCAGACCAGGCGCATGGCAAGCCTGTAAAGCAGCCCTGCCCAGCCCTAGAGCTGGAGCTAGACCATATTCCCTAAACTAAGCGGCCGGTCCCTAGGAACGTAAGCTACCCTAGTGCCCAATAGGTAATATTCCCGACTAGGACAAGACGCTTGGGATTTACCAGCATACCCTGGAACTAGCGTCAGCGTCTTCGGGTCGCTCGCTGCTTTTTCGGCGCCGCGATTACAGTTTTACAGGGTGCGCATAAGGGCGTACTTGCTACGAAGTATGTTCAAGCCCCGTTCGGCAAAGGACTCACTGACTCCAGAGCTTCAGTGGGCATTATCCCTGAAATTTTCGACAAGGCTCACAAGCTTACAGGGCCTCAGTCGCTGGAAATTAAGCTCCTGTCGCACGATCAATAGAGAGCTAGATTTCCAGGCCTCTAGCCCCGCCAGTGCCCCGCCGATAGAGCAACACTTTTTTTCTCGAGCTCTTATCGTGTCACTGTTCGCGATCAACAGCTGCAGTTCCAGCAGTCATGTTGCAAACTCTCGCCAACTTCTCCAATAATGCGAGAGACGAGAAGGTCTTGATTGTCTCCTTCTTTGTGTGCGCTTCACTTGCATTTTTTATTGGGAGATTTGTGTTTGGGAGCCCCAAATTAAAAGCTCCGAGGATTGGAAAGGACCCCCATGGATTCTTCGCGCTGGCAAAAGCCAGAGCCGACTTTTTGGTCAATGGACGCAAATTGGCTGAAGATGGATACTCCAAGGTAAGTGATTGTGTCACAGCTGCATGAAGATTTTGGAAGGCTGAAATGGAATTCTAGTACAAAGAGTCAATGTATCTCGTTCAGACTGCGGATATGGAGCGCGTGATTATGTCGAGCAAATATGCAGATGAGCTTCGTGCATATCCTCTAGACATACTCAGCAGTGTAGACGCGCAGTGTGAAAGGCATTTAGCTTCATGGAATACGTTAGATGTTGTCAAGAAAAGTAGTCTCCATGTCGATGTATGCCGAGTACAGCTCAATCAAAACCTAGGTAGATGAGAGCACGAACATACTCCAAGACTTTGCTAAGATGTGTGCCAGGTCGGATATCCCCTGATTTAGTAGATGAGACCGAGCATGCACTTTCGACAGAACTTGCTGGATGCATTGGAAACAAAGGTATCGAGATATCTCACCAGTGAGGGGTAACACCAAAGGCTAATTCGTGGGTTAGAATTCCATTATATCACAGCCCATAGTATGGTCATGAAGGTGGTTGGACGCGTAGTTAATCGGGCGCTCGTGGGACTCCCTCTGTGCCGGAACGAAAAATGGTTTTACAACAGCATGGCATACATGCAGGATGCATTCGTCATATCTGGAACACTTCGCCCGCTGTCGTACTTCGTACGCCCGTTCAAATACTATTTTCTCGGTGCCAGAAAAGGCATCAAGAATAGCATAGCAACTGCCAATTCACTGCTAGTCCCAATAATCGAGCAGCGGAAGCCCAAAGATACCCAATACAATGATGTAGTGCAGTGGATGGTTGATACAGCAAAGGGAAAAGACAAGGACCCGAAGGAAATCGTACACAAGATCTTGTTCCTCTGCCTAGCATCTATGTCCTCGAGTACCATGGGAATCACTCATGCAATATTCGACTTATGCGCCATGCCGCAATATCTCGCGCCCCTTCGAGAAGAAATTCAGACCACACTTGCAGAGGAAGGTGGGTGGACGCTGGCCGCAGTTCAGAAAATGAAGAAGTTGGACAGCTTCCTGAAGGAGTCTCAGCGAGTCAATCATCCAGGGCTCTGTATGTACCTTCCCAAGACTCTCAAAAAGGCGACCTCCACTGACCTCAAGCCTAGTCTCCTTCAACCGCAAAGTCTTGAAAACAATCAAACTTCATGACGGCACAGTCCTCCCTTCAGGAACTTTTATCTCAATGCCTACCTACTCTATCGCGCGAGACCCCGCATTCTACAACTCACCTTCCGAATTCGAGCCTTTCCGCTTCTACGACCTGCGGCAGCGTAGCCCGGAGGATGCAAATCGCCACCAACTGACGAGTACCGGACCGACCAATCTCGCCTTCGGATATGGCCACGCTTCTTGTCCCGGCCGCTCTTTTGCCGCTGCGGAGATGAAAATGATCCTGGGGCATCTGATACATGAATATGACTTTTGCTTTCCCGAGGGTCAAACTGAAAGACCTGCCAATGTTTACATGGACGAACGGATCACGCCAAGTAGGGAGCAGAAGATTGGATTTCGGCTAAGAACGGTGAAGGGTGAGAACGGAAAGGCTTAGGATAACTAGATATTGCATAATCACGGGCTCAGACCTTCTAATTGAACAAAACATAATTCATCTGAGAATAAGAGCTCAACTCCAAAATTCGAATAAGCTGAAAAGCATTTATTATGAGACCTCAGAGACCGAGTCTAAAATTCCAACTAACAAAAAGGTATACGCTTCCCGAGCCATACTTTCAAATCAATGTTCCACAGGTACCAACCGAACTTCAAACGCATCTTCTTCCACAACCATATACGTCTTTTGCAACTCCCAATCCAATCTCCCAGCTGGACTATCCACGGGCTTGAAGTCAAACGAATAAACCATACTCCCCAACATAAGTCTCAACTCCGCATACGCAAGTGCCTCGCCCAGACATCTTCTCGGGCCAACCGAGAATTGCTGCGAAGCTGCCTTATCATCGTTAATGAAAGGTGAATCCGGCGCCTGATTCGGAAGCCAGCGCTCGGGATGAAACTCGTTGGCCAGTGCAAAAGCTTTGGAAACACGTTGCAAAGCCCAGGAGTTGACTTGCACGTGAGTTCCGCCCGGAAGAAATTCTCCGCACACCGTATCCCCGCCTTCTGGTACACAGCGCGGGAGACCAGCCGGAAAAGGTGGTGCAATTCGCAGGCCCTCTTCGATAACTGCATTGAGGTATGGCAATTTGATGAGGCTGGCGAAAGTGATGTCGTCTATAGACTTGTGTGCACCGCGGACCTCGGCAGCTAGTTTTTGGAGGCAGGCGGGGTTCTTGACCAGATAGTTTGTGATGCCGGACATAGTGGAGGAGGAATTGTGGCTTCCACCAACACTGAGGACGTTCATTGAAGATTCAATCTCTGGAATCGACATTCCCTTAGGACCATTGACTTTCATAATGTAGTTTATAATGTCCGGTCTTTCTGTTCCAGCCTTGAGTCTGCGCTGGGTCTTGTCGACCACCGCTTGGTAATGTGCTTTCTGAAGATCTTGCATTTTCTTGGGAATGCACTTCAAGAAGATGGTCTCCAGCCAGGGGAAGAAGCGGATGCAAGCCAAAAATGCCGATATTTTAAAGACGTTGAAAATACCTGCGATCCACCAGTGGTAGCGCTCGTTGCTCAAACAATCGAACGACTCGTCAAAGTTAAGATCTCCAATGATATCAAACTACCATCAAGAATTAATTCACTGCATTCCAAGCACCCTTGGGCAAAATTTCACTTACTGTGCAGTACCTGTACCAGTCGACAATGTTCACCGTCACCCCGTCCGGTCTCGCTTGCGCCTTCTCCGTGAGACGCTGGACCATCAGACGAACATATCTCTGCAAAATTGGCTCTTGTGCCTTTAACGACCTCTCTGAGAAAGCATTTCCTAGAACCTTTCGCATCCGAGCATGGTCTTCAGCACCAGCAGTAATGAACGAATTGGGCTGTCCAGGTGGTCTACTCCACCACACAGGATTTCTAGGAAATTCCTTGTGGCCCGGTCGATGGGCGAATATGTCGTTCCATGCCTGAGTTTTGGCAAAGGAAAGCTCGTTAGGGGCGATTCGAACGATATCACCGTATTGTTCATGTAATTTGGAAACGTCGCGAATATTGTGGCCTCTCAACATCGATTGAACGAAGGTCAGACGCGTAGCGATCCATAGTTTCGGTCCTGGGAAACGCGATAGAGGATGAAAGTATAATCTGTAGATAACGACAGAGGCGGGATACTAGATGTCATGACGGGACGGTCAGCGCGGGGCCAAGTCCTGCATGGCTGAGACTAAAGGAAGGACTAACCCAGAGCAAACAAATGACGGCAACGGCAACATGGAGAAAGGAGAACTCCCAGAATCCTTCCGGCAATACCTGAGCAAACATGATTGACTGAGCTCTGGGACGAGTAACAAAACTCGAAAAAGAGGACTTTAGTCTACAACTAAGACAATGTGAAGTGACAGAAGTTCGCTTTGATAGTACCGGCACCAAATTTCCTCATTGACGCTGTTTCCGAGCCCATGATCGTGTACTACCGGCATGTCCGCCCAGCGTTTCGTTCTTGGAAAGAGAGGGGTTCTGTAGGGCCAGGGGCCCAAATACCGTTATTGTACTGGTTATCAATGCCCGAATGAGGCCAGCACAACACTAGTCAGAACGAACTATTCATGCTAACAGCGGCAAGAGATCTGGTGGATCGCATCGATCTAGTCGCCAAAACCGTCTGAGCTGTCAGCTATAGCATGAATGGCTGATAATACGAAATACGGGTGGAGCACGACAAGTTCAGGCGGGAAATATTGTCAAAATTGATATCTCACCTCTTGAGCGTTGTAGGCCGAGGCTACCTGGCATAAACGCACGGGTCGTTCTGTCCCTCCGGTATAGATGCCAACACGGATATGCTCCGAAGTACGAAGTACACATACAGTAGGTTGCAGCCTGCACCTTCCCATCACAAGGGGCAAGCATCTTCCCTTGTCCCTTGTGAAACCGTCGAGCTTCGAGGTATGGCATCTGATTGACTGGCTCGTGAATTGTAGATCAGCCCCTCCACGGAATTCTCCGCCCAGCAGACTTTTCACCAAGACCAGTCGGGACTCGGGCAGCAAAATTACAGGGGAAAGCCCTGGCACCCCGCACGTCACACCGCTAAGACCCCTGAAGCCACAGCCTAGCAGCCCAAATTTCAGGCTGTGGCCTGCTGAAATAAGCCCTACGAATCCCGGCTTGTCAGAAAAAATCGAGTAATATCATACTAGTATGAAGGCTGACGGGGCCGTATGTAAAATAAATTATACAGTAAATCACAAGAGGACGAGGAGGTAAAAACTGTTGCCATTTAAATACTGAAGCCATTTAAGACTGTCGCCATCACCTCGTGAGTGCCTGAGACTTGGCTACTCATCGCGTATCTTTCCTTGAAGTCGTTGAGTAGGCATTGCCACAGCTCAAAGTCCTACTCCCACCTTTTCTTAGGATATATGATCACGATCCCAGGTAGAAACCATTAGATTTAATTGCTCGTACGAATTTGCCAAGTATCCACGTGTCCGTGGCTCATAGTGAGAGAGTGTGGAGGAAAGAAAGTTCGTGCCCGGGTCGCTGCTTGGCATCTTGGAGAAGGTCAATGCGGACTCCAGAGACAATAAAAAATTCTATGTCGTCGATCGCATTTTAAATATCGATTACATCGGGGACCTCGGTATGCACCAGCGGAGTTTCGTCGGTACCTTTCCAAGAGTTTGAAGACAATTAGCGGAGTCCTAAAAATTGGAAGACAAAAGTCCGAGAAAGCGTCACCACGGCCTTTGGTTGAAGACGTGCTATTAGTCCCCATCCTATCCAGACACGGGTACAGGCCGAGATGTACCCGAAAGTATGGATTTTCTCCAAGTTAGACTTGAAGTACGGATCAAGCGCAGGCTTACTGGGCATCGCATTTGCCCCGGAAGAAAGTTGTATTCTGCTGAAAACAAAGTTATTGGCTGTTTGAATATCAGATCCAAAACAAAAAGACGTGGTCCCTTCGCAAAATCATAGAAAGATGCTAGAACAATTCTGAGAGATTGAAGAATCGGATCAGCATTTGGAGAGCATGCTGTTCGGGTTTCCAAGATGATGGTAGAATGTTGGCAACCCAATACGTCCTTCCGTGTCAATAGTTCCAATAGGAAGTACTTGCATTATTGCTTCTCACTCTTAAAGAGAGATTGAATTTTAAACTTTTGAGCCTCACCTTATTGATCCTTCGGCTTCAGTGCATCAAAACTACCGTGCCGCAAGGCGGAGTGGCTTTGTGAACGTGATCCATCACGTGTGCATTGTCTCACTCGACGTGAAGAATCCTTCCGTACTGAGCCTCCCGTCACCGCCACTAATGACATAAACCTCTCGGGGTATGCTGTTTTCGATTGGACACCAAACGCGACAAGTTGGAACTGCGACCATTTCAAATGAGCGTTTGAGGCTGAGTGTGGGTTGGTTCCCAAATGACCAATGGAAAATGAGGACCAACGGAGGCAAAGCTGTGGCGGAACGATAGAGAGCCTGTCAAACATCAGTAATGTATCAGTATCTACGTACCTGCACAGCATCTCACTCTGTATCCTTTCTTTTGCAATCACTGCGCTTTCATTTTTCCTTTGTTTTGCGCAGAATATCGTGATCGGAAATGCTCTTGTCCTTTTCTCTTGTTTTCAAACACTAGCAGAGGAAATGGAGAACTCTCACCCTCTACGCCAAAATCGCAATTCCTTGTTTCGCGAAGCACTCGATTCTGCCGTCACCAGGAAACCAATATCTTCTTCTCGTCCAAAAGCATCGATCCCAGAAGATGATGGCGTTTCTAGAGTCTCCACTCAAGGCAGCTTGAGAGGAGCACCATCCGAAGTGTCTCCCGTGGAATCCGAAAGGTTTGAAGAAAGTCTCCCAGGACCGCAAATCCCTCGAGTACTTCAAGCACCTGAAGCACCTGAATCACCTCCGGCGCTCCAGACAGCGCTCGAATCACCTCAAGCACAAGAACATTCCCGACAGAAAGGTTTACTGCAAGCATGTCACGCTGTCCCAGTAGATTCAACATCTTTTCTGTACTTGAATTCCCCACCATCCAGAGGTGTTTCCTCTTCATTCTTCTCACAACATCGTAACCATGGCTGGTTCTGGGAATTAGTCTCCTGTCTGCTTTCATTCGTTTCCTTAGCGGCCATAATCATAATTTTGAAACATTACGACGGTCAGCCAGCTCAGAAATGGCCACATCCCATTACACTGAACTCGTTTCTCGCGGTCTTCACAACACTTGCGAAAGCGGGGTTGGTGTTTCCTGTAACAGAAGCGCTGGGCCAGTTGAAGTGGGTCTGGTTTGGGGAAGCTGAAAGGCCTCTGATTGATTTTCAGACATTTGATGAGGCGAGTCGAGGGCCCATTGGTGGAATAAGATTACTAGGCATGCTGAAGGGAAGGTATGTCGCACCGGAACAAACGTGATTAATCACTCACATGGTCATAGACATTTACCCTGTGTTGGCGCCGCGATCTCGATCTTGGGACTGGCCGTGTCGCCCATAACGCAACAAATGGTCTCCTATCCGATTCGAACAGTTGCAACAAATTTCGGATCAGGGGACGCTGCGTCTGCTCCCCGGAGTGATTTCTTTATGGGAAGTGTGCTTATGAGTGGAAGTAATGGTAAAAATTCCAATACAGGGCAAAAGCTGAAGTTAGGCTGACCTGTAAAAAGGGGTAACGGACCTTCCAATGAAGCAAGCCATTCAAAATGCTCTTTACAATCCTGTGAATGAGTCAATACCTGATGTAGAGCCTACATGTTCGACTGGCGACTGCATCTGGCCCCATTTTTCTTCGTTGGCTGTTTGTGCTCAAGTGGCAAACATTTCAAATAGACTCTCAAGTTTTCATGTTTCGGCTGCAGTTAGAGCACCCATCGGTTACAAGGTGACGCTTCCAAATGGAGCGTATCTAGAAGCCGGGCAGCATGTGATGAACATTACCACCCTTCCAAGTATTGTCGGGGGGTGGCAGCGCTCACAATCGAATGCTACTTTGGCGTTTTTCAACGAATCCAGTATCTCTGATACGGCAATCTCGAACTTCTTTGTCATATATCGCAAGACCACCAATAGCACAACTGTGGATGACTTTGGAGCAATGGAAGTATTGCTACACTGGTGCGTCAATACATATGACACCAAAGTGGTCGCTGGAGATGCCGTGACAAGCATCACGTCGAATGTAACAAGGGTGGTTACAAATGACGGAACGATACTGCTCTCTAACAACACGACAGAATTGAAGGATACGTCAGATCCCAGCAACTACACGGAGACGGGCAGTCTGGTTTTGAGACCAATGAACGGCAATGTTGGCAATAACTTTACTGTTGAATCTAAAGCAAAGCTCGCGCTGGACATGTACTTGCTGTCGGTTTTTGGTGGGACATATGGCAAAGGCTTTGGAAGATCGTATTCGAGCGATGCGGCGATGATGATTTCATCCGCATTGTTTGACCAGCCCTCCCAAGCCCATGCCACCGGACAGACCGCGGAAGATATCCGATTGCACTGTATGGAGATCGCAGCACAAAATATGGCCACCAGTATGACGAACAAGTAAGTTTCTTCCCCATCCTGAATTTTCTTCACAATCAGTTAACGCCCCTCAGCATCCGCCAACGCAAGTACTGGGGTGAGCCAGCCAAAGGCACATCCTCCCAGCCACACAGCGACCAATTACAAAGCTTCATTGAGGTGCAGTGGGGCTGGTTGGCGTTCTTGATCGTTCTGCTCGTATCTAGTTTCGGATTTCTGCTGGCAACTATTTTCAAAAGTCGGAAATTGAAAGTCGACGTCTTGAGATCTTCAGCTGTGGCCACTCTCTGTGGGTTGAGTGTCGAGAGTAAAGAGTATATGGGACTGGTTGAGCTGCGGGGTCAGACGTGGGAGAAAGCAGAGGGGTTGAAGGTCAGATTGAACAGAACGCCGAATGGCTGGAGCCTGGACATGAATTCCGAGCTTCGGGAGACATAAATAATATATTCCAGGAATTTTCCGTCCCGATTATAGCCATCCAAGTTGGTGAGTGATGACTTGAACCTCAGACGTGCAAGATTCCTAGGCTTGGCCAGGGGGCTCGAACGCGACGGTGAGAAACCTTTCTGCGCTTTCTTAGGAGACTATCAGGAGATACGTCGCAGAAATCGATCTAAAAGAAAATATGGTAAGAAAGCACTTCACGCTGGACCTGAACTTGCTAATTCAAGGCATCAGCACTGGACGCGTCTTACTGTACCTCTTTCTTTGGTAGCACAAGCCGAAGAGTGCCTAAAGAGTTTCAGCAACATGCTCTGTAGCTATCGCAATGTTGGGTCCCTTGCATTGGTAGAACATCCCGCGTGGTATTGTCGGTATTTGTTTGTGACGCGTCGTCGCGTCGGAGGAAAATTGCTTGGTCATCAAGCCTCAACTCCCTTCTCGAAGTCAATTTAATCTACGTCTTTCACAACGGAAAGCACTCATAGCGCGCCTTCTTGGCAGCAAACCATCAGCAAGCCATGGCTTCTCAAATCTGGGACACCGGCACTCGCGTCACAGTGAGCAAGCACATTTACGATTCGAATACGAACCGTCAAGGCTCATCACAGCCACACAACGGCCGGGGGTCGTTCGAAGAGCTGAGGCAGATCCAGATCCAGGTCGCATTGGTAGGAGAGAGACATCGAACCGGGACGGCGATTCACTGTTGTTGTAAGCAGGTGGAGGGGGTGATTTGAGGCCCATGATTCAGAGGTATCGATCGTAACTGACCCCTGAACCCTTCTTTCCCAACCTTTCCAATAATACTGACCGTGATTTGGGCGGGTTTTCTTTTCATGCACGGCTTTCAGAAGAGCAGTCTTTCGTATAATTATTTTCTACCAGATTTCAATCGTGGAGTATCTCGTGGATTTCCCCAAAAGTTTTGGAGTTATGATGAACGTCTCGTCTGAGCTAGCTTTCCTTTTCCTCTTTCAGCTTTCCAAGTTTTGGCCATCTTCAGCTCCTGCCTGTCCTCTCATTGCCCCTCTGGTTCTACTTTCTGGTGCGAGCAGTCTCTGGCCTCGCCGGTTGTTGGCTTTGACCCCACACCCAAGGGAGCCCCATTGATTCCAACGAGATGACAATGAAGGCGGGACTTGAACAAGGTTTTTCGTTTGGCTGACTGAAGGCTGGACCCATTAGCTGAACATGTATCGCTTCTATGCTTCCGTTTCCCGTCTCTTAGAGAGGATTGCGAATCAATTCCTGCCCTGTTCGCGCTGGGGTTTCTCTTCTCCGTTGTTGAAAGCTTCCCGCTGGGTTGGGCTGGCCTCTCGTTGTGATTGAGGGTGCTTTTTATCTCATTGACTATCGTTTTACATGGCTTCATTTCTGCGGTCAGTAATTCGAGTTTCAGTACGTGTAAATGCATTTATTTTTTTCGCTCATTACGAGACCTAGGTCTCACGGGACAATCACTATGGTCTCCATTTGGTCATGGTAGACGGTTTAATGATGTTTGTAAATGGGCGTTCCAAAAGCGCATCGGGACTTCTTTTCTAGTACACTAGCTGAACGCGTTTATAAATTAGTCGAATCAACCGTCTTTCACTCGGATTGCTCCCATGGGCAGCACAGATGCGCCCATTTTGGCAATTATTACTATGCTTTTAATCTTTAACGTTGTATTCATGATTCGTGGTATTCAAAATGAGTTTAGCGTTGCGCCTCCGTGACGTACAAAGCCCTGTGGTTTCCTCTTTCGGGATTCGGGATCGAATCGGGCTCCGTTAAGTCCGATTTCTCCATGAATGGGGTTCAAATTCAGCATGTAACCCTATTCTCTTTTGTGTTTCTTGACTTGACTCTTAAAACTCATCACAATGCCTTACCCACCGATTCCAGTCGACAACGGTGGGTGATTCTGGCCTCTTTCCCAGAAACAAATTCTAACAGATCTCAAGGGTCCAAGTTCACCAAAACTGTTCGTCATGATACATATCCTGAAATTGACCCTGTCACAAAATCCGATCACAGCAAGCACTATGTCCTCATCACAGGTGCATCGAAGGGTCTCGGCCGTGTGATAGCGACTTCATTCGCAAAAGCGGGCGCGGCTGGCATCGCCATAGGAGCCCGCTCTGACTTGGGTGCGGTAGAAAAAGACATCATCTCGGCTGCAAGCGCAGCCGGAAAGAAAGCACCCAGAGTTTTGAAACTCAAACTCGATGTTACCAGTTGGGAAGATATCGTGAAGGCCGCTGAGGACACCGAAAAGGAATTCGGGCGCCTCGACATCTTGATCAACAATGCGGGGTACCTCAGTTCTTGGATTCCCATTGTTGAGGATGATAGGGACGAGCATTGGAAGAACTACGAACTCAACGTTCGTGGTACGTACTGGATGTGCAAGGCATTTCTGCCCTTGATGTTGAAGGGTGGGGAGAAGACCATTGTGAATTTAACCAGCGCTGGGGCGCATGGAATTCATTACGGCGCAAGTGGATACCAAACGAGCAAATTCGCGCTGTTGAGATTTACAGAGTATACTATGGCTGAATATGGAGACCAGGGTTTATTAGCTTACTGTGTTCATCCGGGAGGCGTTCCGAGTGACATGGTACGCAAATTCCCAGATCATTCAACATCTCCCTTCGCAGACTTCGCGAGCTTCAATGTCCACTTTGAATGCCCCGGAACTCTCGAGGCATTTGAGAACGTTATTGAAAATCACGAAGCATCTGTATATTCCTTGATTGAGGTATGCTAACTCCGTGAACCTGCAGTCCCTCAAGATGCCAGAGGCCGCCCATGGGTGTAAGTTCCCTTTTTGAAAATTTTCAAGACTCGGCTGACAATCTATAGGGCTCACCGATACGCCTGAACTTTCTGGAGACACCCTGGCCTTCCTGACGGCCACAAGAAGGGACTGGCTGGCAGGTCGATACATCAGCGTTGGCTGGGACATGACTGAGTTTTTGAGCAAAGAAGACGAGATCGTCAAAGGAGATAAGCTCAAAATGCGAATGACGTTTTAGAGGAAATGTGTATGTTACCTAAAAAAGACGCAGTCGTCCCATTTCGCCCACGCCTCCTGCCTGGTATAATTACTGCTTTCCCTAAATTTTGGGCGCGGCTTCCCGTCAGTACTAATTTGCCTAGAATGTGTATTTTTCTTGCATTGGTCTTCCAATATTCTTTGGATCCTTTTTTTCATTTCCTAGCAGCCTCTTATAGATTTCTCCCTGGCCACCAGGCCACAAGGGCCTGACTTGTGACTTGCCCAGCCCGACATAATGTCAAACTGTTTCTACTTAACGAATCAGATTTAAACAGGTTAAAAGGCCGCTACTACGCGTTACAGAACCTCTTTCCTTTCTTCTGTAATATGTTTATGCAAGTTTCTGCTTAAATTTCAATATTAGTCACCTGACTCAACCCCGAGGAATCGTGAAGAAAAGGGGTAGCGATAAGAAGCAGATAGTTGCGAATACGACAACGATTTCTATGGCAACCATCGCGATAAGCTGGACGAACTCAAGCTTCGGGTTGTCCAAGCGTTAACATGGGGTCTTATGCTTCTTTAAGGTGCCAGATTAGAAAATAATTCTATTGTGAAGCCACTGGGAACAGATGGTTTGTCACTTTGCCTGTTGTAAAATACTTGAGGTCGCGCTTGTTTCTTGATAGTTGTAGGATGGGGAGGCCACATTTGGTAAGTGATCTTCCTTTGGGGATACTCTTCGTGATATTACATATTTTCCAAGTCCTCCTAACCTCCTAACGAAAGTATCACTCTTCATCAGAGATCTTAGGATCAATTTCCAGACTCATTCGGCATTGAACCACATCTCGTTGGCGGTAATTATTATGCCATTACATATAACCAAAGTATCTTCGCAAGTGCAACATAGTAAATAGAAAGAGCGGCGCTAATCTAATCTTGAATGTACCACTCCGGGTGAGATATTCAAACTCCGCAATATTCAATGTCGCTTTTTGTTGTTTATTCCTCAAATCCACATTTAGTTCTTGCTTCTCGGGTCCGGATCCTTCATATCAAGGCGCGCGATGCGGATTCCGTGTCTTCGGCGGTGGAGCTTGTAGATGGCGTAGAGACGGGTGCGGGTTAGACTGAGGCGGTTCGAGGGGATGCGTGGGAGGTTGGAGAAGATTCATGTGAGGTTCTCCGTGGGGAGGGAGTTGAGGAGGGCTGGTGATGTGTCAGCTGGGTTGTTTGTGTTGAAGTGAAGGGGAGGGTGGGGAGATACCG